>JACCDO011292406.1_pt1 | contig 42700 bp, 27 predicted proteins | sample 7446101 | NCBI WGS metagenome assembly JACCDO01 (sample SAMN15323440, study PRJNA562643) | freshwater metagenome | isolation source: river surface water | place: USA:Blue River Watershed | collected 2017-08-16 | reverse complement strand
GTGCTGAATCTATGATTCGCGGGATGATTAAGATGATTAACACAGGAAAAAGTTTCTTTACACCTACATTGAGAATGGTGGTTTGTATTCCTTCAGGGATTACAGAAGTAGAGAAACGTGCGGTACGAGACTCTTGTGAGCACGCAGGTGCAAAAGAAGTATATTTAATTCACGAGCCTATGGCTGCTGCGATTGGTATTGGTATCGACGTGGAAGAGCCTATGGGTAACATGATTATCGATATAGGTGGTGGTACATCTGAGATTGCCGTTATTGCATTAGGAGGTATTGTGTGTGATAAATCTATCCGTGTTGCGGGAGATGATTTTACACAAGACATCGAAGAATATATGCGTCGTCAGCACAACATCTTAATTGGTGAACGTACAGCAGAATTATTGAAAATCGAAGTAGGTGCTGCAATTCCTGAATTGGAAAATCCACCAGCAGATTTCGCAGTACGCGGTCGTGATTTAATGACAGGTATTCCAAAAGAGATCATCGTTTCATACACAGAAGTGGCTCACGCGTTGGATAAAACAATTTCTAAAATAGAAGAGGCGATTTTGAGTGCGTTAGAGATGACACCACCAGAATTATCAGCAGATATTTATAAAACAGGAATTTACCTTGCAGGAGGTGGTTCTATGTTGAGAGGACTAGACAAACGTATCTCTCAAAAAACAAAATTACCTGTACACATTGCAGAAGATCCACTTAGAGCTGTAGCAAGAGGTACAAGTATTGCTTTGAAAAACATAGACAAGTTCCAATTCTTAATTAAAGATTAATAAAAAGTCCCCTCGAGGGACTTTACGCTTTTGTTGGTATGCGCAACCTGATTGCATTTTTTAGACGTTTTCGAATTTTCTTATATTTTGCTCTCTTACAAGGGATTGCTTTATCAACGTATTTTACCTATTTGAGTTTTCCACGATCTCAATATTTGACTACAGCATCGGCTGTTTCAGGTCAACTACTAACGTATCGCAACAATGTAACTAAGCATTTTCAATTGCCTTATAATAATCGAAAACTCCAGTATGAAAACATTCAACTAAGACAAAGATTACCAGAAAGTTTTATCAAAGTACAAGGAGCACTTTTTAAAATTGATGATACTTTACAGCGTCAACAATACGAATATATTCCGGCGGTGGTTATTAATTCTACGGTTAACAAAAGAAACAATTATTTCACGTTAAGTAGTGGAAAATCAAGCGGAATATATCGAGGAATGGGTGTGTTTTCAAACAAAGGGATCGTAGGAATAATTCATAATGTAAGTGACCATTATGCCGTTGTAAAATCTGTATTAACAGAAGATATCAATATTGATGTAATGGTTGAAAAAAATGGAATATTTGGGCTTTTAAAATGGAATGGGAAAAACCCAAAAATAGGTACGATTTCAAGTATTTCTAATGATTTAACTTTAAAAAAATGGTCTAAAATCGTAACACGCGGTGGATCTGGTATTTTTCCAAGGGGATTACCCGTGGGTAAAATCAAAAGTTTAAAAACAGTTGAAGGAAAACCGCTTTGGGATGTAGAAATATATTATTCAGAGGATTACAGAAAAATTCAAAATGTATATGTAATTAAAAATCTAATGCTTCATGAACAAAAGGAACTAGAAAAGAAAATTCCATCTGATGAAGAGACAGAATAAATGATAGAAATAGTTAAACATAGCATACGATTTATCTTATTCTTGCTAGCGCAAGTTTATGTATTTAATCATCTTGAATTAGGACTTGGGATACAGTTTATGATCTATCCTATGTTCATCTTTTTTCTACCAAATACGTTAAATATTTTCTTATTGATGTCGATTTCATTTGTGCTAGGACTTAGCATAGATTCATTATCAAATACTTATGGGTTACACGCTTCGGCTGCTGTACTAATTGCCTACGGAAGGCCCTATTTAATGAAGTTATTTGAACCACGTGATGGTTATCCACCAACAACCGATTTATCGATCTATACAATGGGGTATGTTTGGTATTCAACCGTATTTGGAATATTCTTAGCAGCTCATAACTTTTGGTTTTTTCTCATGGAACAATTTAAATGGAGTGAATTTTGGTTTATGATTCTTAAAATCATATTAAGTGTACCACTTTCGTTGGGTATGTCTATTTTAATTCAACTCCTTTTCTTTAAAAAGCCTAGTACACGATGAATAACGATTCGCGCAGATATGTAATTATCGTATTCTTCCTCCTAGTTGGTGCCATCTATACGGTTCGATTATTTTATATGCAAGTAATAGACGAGAGTTGGACCTTACGTGCACAACAAATTGCAGAAAAACGAAAACAAATTACCCCACCAAGAGGAGTTATCTTTGATCGTTCAGGAAGAAAAATTGTTGCTAATAAAACGTACTTCAACCTAATGATGGTTGAGGCAAAGATTAAAAATTTTGACACCATAGCCTTTGCAAAACTTATCGGTTGGACACCTGAAAAAGTAAAAAGTCGTTTTTGGGAAATTAAATTAGGCGAGGGAAAATATAAAAATCCAGCCACTGGAAAAACCACAAGTAATTACCAAAAAATCAGAGCTTATCCTTTCGTCAAGGAAATTGAATTGGATGAGATGCTCAATATGGCACCCTATTTAAAAAATTTCCCAGGATTTTACGAAGAAATTACCAGCATGCGAAGCTACCCATTTGCTAACGGAGCAAATATCCTTGGTTATCTTTCAGAAGTAAATGGGGATGAAATAAAAAAAGATCATTTCTATAGCCCTGGTGACAACATCGGACGAGCAGGCTTAGAGCGTTTTTATGAAGAGGAACTAAGAGGAATAAAAGGAATTCACTACATTGTAACATCTGCATTGAATAATGCTATAGAAGCATATGCAGGAGGAAAATACGATACCATGGCAAGGCAAGGTCCACCATTAAAACTTGGTGTTGATATCACACTTCAAGCGTATGGTGAAAAATTAATGAAAAACAAACGAGGTTGTATTGTAGCAATTGAACCTAAAACAGGTGAGATTTTAGCCATGGTTTCTGCCCCCTCCTTCGACCCAAATTTGTTTGTTGGTAAAAAAAGCATTGCAAAAAACTATCCGAAATTACTACAAGATCCAAAGATGCCTTTATATCCAAGGCCTTTATCTGCAGAATATCCTCCTGGTTCAACTTTCAAATTAATACAAGGGTTGGTAGCTTTACAGGAAGGAGTAATTACTCCTGGAACAGGATTTCCTTGTAAAAAAAGCATGGTAGGTTGTCACAACCACCCGAATGCAGGAAGTTTAGCAGAAGCGGTTCAATATTCTTGTAATCCCTATTTCTATCACATTGTACGAAGAGTAATTCAACAAGGTAAACGAAAAAAACAAACAGAAGATGCTGAAATAGGTTTACGTAAATGGGTAAAATACATGCATAGTTTTGGATTTGGTGAAAAATTAGAAACAGATATTATTGGAATTCGTTCAGGTCTGATTCCGGATGTAAAATACTATGATAAATGGTATGGACATCATAATTGGGCATTTAGTACTATTCGTTCTAATTCCATTGGTCAAGGTGAGGTAAAAGCTACACCACTACAATTAGCAAATTTAGCCTGTATATTAGCCAACAGGGGTTGGTATTACACACCACACTTCGTAAAATCTATTGGTAAAAAAGGACCGCTAGCCATCTATCGAAAGAAAAAATATACAATGGTAAATCACAGACATTATGAATCTGTAGTTGAAGGAATGCGACGTGTTGTAAATGAAAAAGGAGGTACTGGATCTGGGGCAAGAATAAAAGACATCGTCGTTTGTGGTAAAACAGGTACTGTACAAAACCCCCATGGTGAAGATCACTCTGTATTCATCGCTTTTGCTCCAATGTACAAACCTAAAATTGCGATTGCAGTTTTCATAGAGAATGCAGGTTTTGGTGGAACATGGGCAGCACCTGTATCGAACTTAATGATGGAAAAATATCTATTGAAAAAAATAACAGATAAAGAAAAAGAAGAAAAAATGCTTAAAGCAAACCTAGATTAAGACAAAATATTACAAGAAGAAAGAGTAATTCTCAATCTTTTGTCTTTTGTCTATTGGTCTTTTGTATAAAAAATTATGAAAAGAGAAGAATCACTTTTTGGAAACATAGATTGGACTTTATTTATCGTTTTTGCGGTAATGGTCTTAATTGGTATTGCCAACGTATACTCTGCGGCTTATAATCCAAAAGCACCCTTCTTATTTGATTTTTCACAGAAATACGGAAAACAAATCATGTGGGTAGGATTTTCAACTTTTTTGGGATTATTGGTCTTTCTAATCGATGCCAGTATTTATCGGAAATTCGCGATTCCTATTTACTTATTTTGTTTAGTACTCCTAGTGATTGTACTTTTTATGCCTCCAGTAAATGGAGCAAGAGCATGGCTAGGTATCGGTTCAATGGGAATTCAACCTGCAGAATTTGCTAAAATAGGTACAGCGATTGCGTTAGCAAGTTATATCAGTAGTATCAATGTAAAACAACAAACAGTAAATACAGTAATCGTTGCAAACATCATTCTTTTTATTCCCGTTGTTTTAATCTTATTGCAACCTGATGCAGGAACATTTGTTGTGTTTACATCATTTTTGTTTGTTATGTATCGAGAAGGTATTACTTATGACCCAATAGTATTACATTTAGTAAACCTTATACCAGGGGTTAGATTTAAAAAAACATGGGTAGGTTCGCATTTTATTCCCATTTTATTCGTGGTAATTTTCTTGTCAATTATCACTTTATTGATGAGTAACAATACCATTACTTTTTCATTTTTACCAGGAATAATAATACCAGGTTTTTTTGGAGTTATAGGAACTTTATTTGTCATGTCTATTTCTTCTTACTTTATTCTCCGTTTCTTTGTTGCAAAACGCGATAGACGAAGAATCACAATGATTGTTATTCTAGGTTTTGTATTAAGTTCACTCATTTCATCGGTTGTAAATTTTGGTTTTCAAGGTTTACGCAAACACCAAAAAGACCGAATTGAATTATTTTTAGGTTTACGTGAAGACCCGGATGGAGAAGATTATAACAGAAATCGTGCTATGGCAGCCGTAGGATCAGGAGGTTTTTTTGGTAAAGGATATAGTAATGCCAGTGTAGCAAGTGTGGAATCCAACCATGTACCCGAATCAGAAACGGATTTTATCTTTTGTCCGTGGGCGGAAGAATGGGGATTTGTGGGTAGTTTGACCCTTACCTTATTATTTATGTTTATGCTCTTCCGCATTATACAGATAGCAGAGCGACAAAAAGCAACCTTTAATCGGGTGTATGCCTATTGTGTTGCGATGATTTTATTTTATCACTACGCAGTAAACATTGGAATGAACATAGGATTTGCTCCTGTAATCGGTATTCCTTTGCCGTTTTTCAGTTATGGAGGTTCCTCGATGATGTCCTTCAGTGTGATGATTTACATCTTATTGAAATTAGATAGCCAACGAGGTGATTTCTTGGGTTAACCCAACAAACGAATGCTGTAAGAAAAAGTCTGTTGGTTTCTTGCTTCCAAACGTTGAATTCCTTCTTTTTGTGTAAAATCTTTTGTTGTAGTTACACTATCTGAAATACCCAACCACGGTTCAATACAAACGAATGGAGCATTCGGTTTTGCCCAGATTCCCAAATAGTTAAAATCAGCAAACGAAACTTCCACACCTAAAGCATGAGCATCTGTTTTTAATGTTGCTTTTCTTGACTTTAAATTTTTAAAAATTAAAGCATCATTTTGGAAAATCAGGGGATGAAGCTGTAAACGATTCGTATTTTCCAAACATGAAACAGCAGTAACATCAATCAACCCATCAGCAGTCACTTTCCACGTTGAATCGTTTTCAATTTGATCGAATTCAATATAATAATCCTCATACTTTTCTCCTTCAAAAAAAGGACACTTAAATCCTGGGTGACCACCTAATGAAAAATACATTGGTTTCTCCTCATGATGATTGATGATTGTATGTTCTACGTGAATCGTTCTTCCTTCCAATACATATTGTAGCATAAATTCAAATAGATAAGGATAATTTTTTAAAGTATTATCGTTGTATTTATAACAGAATTTGATGGTATTTTCGTTTAAAATCCTTGCTTCAAGGTCCATATTATTGCGAATAAATCCGTGTTTCGGTACACTATACGATAGACCATCCACCAAAAATTCATTGTCTTTCAAACAACCGATTATCGGAAACAACACTGGTGCAAAACTCCCCCAAACTGAAGGGTCACCACTCCATATATATTCCTGATTAGTAGACTTATCCAACACACTACACAATTCAGCCCCTGTTTTTTGTACTGAAATTTTCAAGAATTCATTTTCGATTGAAAGCATACATAATTTTATTACAGTCAAACGTACTGAAAAGTAATTTCTTCCGCTACTTCCAACATAATCTTTTTACCGAATACTAGTGCTCTATTATCATTGATATGTCCTGCAGGGAAACCAAAAACAAGCGGAATGTTATACGGTTTGATATGCTCAACTATGATTTCTTCCAAAGATTTTCCAAACGGAATAGCTGTGTCTTTCATATCGGTCATTCCACCGACAATTAATCCTTTAATTTGACCCAAAACTCCTGCTTTTTTGAATGCAAACAACATTCTGTCCAAGTGATAGAGTTGTTCGGCTAAATCTTCGATAAATAAAATGGTATCTTGGAAATTTACCTCATCATCCGTACCTAACAAACTATACAGAATTGATAAATTCCCTCCTATCAAGGTTCCTTCGGCGGTTCCTTGGATATTCATTGGGTGTGAAGGGATAGAAATCGCTTGGTGATTACCCTCTAAATGTTGAAGTAAAGTGGTTAATGCCTCACTCGAATTTTCTTTGAAATTCAAAGGCATCGTTCCGTGAATACTTGGTAAACCGAGTATATTAATGCGTTGATGAAAAACAGTCACATCTGAAAACCCTACAATCCATTTTGGATGATTTAAAAAACTTGCCCATTGAATATCGTCCACGATGCATACACATCCATAACCACCACGTGCGCAGATAATGGCTTTAATCTCAGGATTATCCAAGGCTTCTTGAAAATCAGATAAACGTTCTTCATCGGTTCCAGCAAAATAATGGTATTGGTTCAAACAATTTTTACCTACTCGAACTTTATATCCTTGTTGCTCAAAAAAATCTACAGCGAAATCAATGTATTCTTTTTCAATGGCTTTGGCTGGAGCAACGATAGCAATGGTATCTCCTTTTTTCAGAGTTGGAATCATTTTGTTTGATTTTGAGTGGATTTATTCATAGCGCAACCCGAACAATCATCGTGTTTTTGAAAAAACTGCTTTTTGATTCGATACGCCAAAAAAACAATGGCAGAACATACGGCAAGAGTTACAATGATTGATTGCATTAGTTAAAAATTTGAAAAACAATCCAAGACGCAACATAGGCTAATATTCCCATATATACTAACTGTATGATTGGCCATTTCCAACTTTTAGTTTCACGCTTTACCACAGCAAAGGTTGCCATACATTGCATCGCATAGACATAAAAAACCATCAGCGATAATCCACTTGCGAGGGTATATATAGGTGCACCTTGGTCGTTTTTGGCCTCTTTCATTTTAGAAAGTAAACTCTTTGTTTCTTCATCATCGGCTTCTACGCTATAAATGGTGGCCATCGAACCCACAAATACTTCACGAGCCGCAAAAGAAGTAATTAATGAAATTCCAATTTTCCAATCGTAACCTAATGGTTTAATAACCGGTTCAATTGTTTTTCCAAGAATACCAATATAAGAATTTTCAAATTTAGCTGCAGCCACTCGTTTATCATAATCCGATTTTGCTTTTAGTGACTTTTCAAAAGGTAATGGAATCGATTTTACGGATTTATTCGTTTTTTCTGAAGGTCCATAAGTTCCTAGTGCCCATAAAACAATAGAAATCGCAATAATCACTTTTCCAGCATCTAACAAGAAAATTTTTGCTTTATCAAAAACCGTAATAATCACATTTTTCCAACGTGGCAAACGCAAATCAGGAAGTTCAAGCATCAACATACTTGTTTCCTTTGATTTGATAGTCCATTTCAATATAATCGAAATCAATAAAGCACTAACTATACCTAAAGCATACAAACCAAAGAAGGTCAAGCCTTGCAAATTAATAAAACCGAAGATGATTTTTTTCGGAATTACCAAGGAAATCAACAATGTAAAAACCGGAATTCGAGCACTACAACTCATCAAAGGAGCTACTAATATTGTGATTAAACGCTCTTTCCAATTCGAAATTGTTCTACTCGCCATTACCCCTGGTATAGCACAGGCAGCACTTGAAAGCAAAGGAACTACACTTTTACCATTCAGCCCAAACGGTCGCATCAACTTGTCCATAATAAATACGACACGTGACATATACCCTGTTTCTTCTAAAATACCTAAAAACAAAAACAACAAAACTATTTGAGGAACAAAAATGACCACACCGCCTATGCCAGGAATAATTCCATTTGCGATTAAATCAGTTAATACACCATCCGACATAGAAGTTTGAACCCAAGCGCTTAAATTACCAAAAGCAATATCAATCAAATCCATCGGATAAGACGCAAGGGAAAAAATCAATTGAAATAAAGCCATTAGCATCAATAAAAATAGACCATACCCCCAAATTGGATGCACAAATAAAGCATCTAATTTATTGACTTTCTTTTGATTGATTGATTTATTTTCAATTGTTTGAACATCACTTAAAAGTCCTTGAATTTCTTGAAAACGTCTTTCAGTATCTTTTGTTTGAGAATCTAAATCATCGACATCAATCAATTTAAATTCTGTTTTTGTTCTATCAGGCAGACCAAGACTCAATGCTTTTTTAAAACGATCCATTCCCATTCCCAAACGCGCATTTGTTTGTACAATCGCTGCTTCAGGATATGCTTGTTGAAATAAATCCAGTTTTAAGTTTTTCCCTTTTCTAAAAGCGACATCAGACATATTAAGCACCAACATTGTTGGCAAACCTAATTCATATATCTGTGTAAATAAAAGTAAGTTACGTTCTAAATTGGAGGCATCAACCACTACACATACAGCATCGGGATAATCAGGATGGGTATTCGATGAAAAAATATCATAAACCACTTTTTCATCCATCGAACGAGGATACACACTGTATGTACCTGGTAAATCAATAAGTTCAAGTGTATGACTATCTATTTTAAGATTTCCCGATTTTTTATCTACGGTAACGCCCGGAAAATTTCCTACGTGTTGATTTAGACCAGTTAACGCATTAAAAAGAGAAGTTTTTCCTGTATTTGGATTTCCTACTAATGCAATTTTGTTATACTTCATCCCTGGTCTTTGCTAACAAAAATACAATAGATTATGAAATGATTACGCTACTTCAATAAGTTCTGCTTCATTTAATCGAAGCGAAAGAACATATCCACCTACATTAACTGCAATCGGATCACCGAAAGGGGCTTTGAACAGTACCTCTACTTCTTGACCAACGTACAAGCCCATTTCAACTAATTTTGAAGTAATTGCAGAAGTTGAAACTTGTTTAACGTTGAATCGTTGTCCTTTTTTTACAGTTGCTAATGTTGGCATTACAATCACTTTACATTACACTAACAAACTTAGTTGTAACAATTGAAATTCCCTATACCTAAAAAGTGGTATTTTGAGGTGTAAAATAGATGATTCGAATTTCTACATTGGAAATTATTTGGCTGTTTTTCAATGTTTTTAAATTTTGTTTACTTTTGAAACTTCTAAATGTGTAACTTATGAAAAAGTTTTTTTTACTAATTGTATTGTGTTTACCCATTCTTATAAAAGCACAGAATACATTCAAAGTTTCTATTGTAAATACAAATTCTTCTTGTAATTTACTTACATACAAGTTAGACATTAGTCTAGATAGTGTAAAATACAACAAATTTGGCTGGGTATTTAATGATGAAGATACTATCATAAGCACTGAACTTTCTCAAATTTATTCATTCGATAGTAAAAACTTATCTTACTTTAAAGTAGTTGTTGTTGCTGTTGATACTCTCAACGATACATATGAAGAATATTGGGATTATATTAACTTAAATGATTACAAACCTTATTTAAATAATTCTCAAGATACTATTTGTCCTAAAGATCTTCTTTCAATCTCAGTGGATAATAACCACTTTATAAACTCTAGTTATTGGACAGTTGATAATCAAAAAGTAAATCAAAAAACAGACTTTTTACATGATAATCGTTTTTATTTTGAAAATGAAGGTTCTCATAGCATTAAGCTGTATTACATACAAAAAGGTTGTTCCGATTATGATTACCTAGAAAAATCTATCTACGTATCAAAAAATTTAGTACCAAACTTTGATCTATATTTAAATAAAACCGATTTATGTCCAAACGATCAAATATCGTTTTTTCTTAATCTAGAGAATACATCAAAATATGTTGTTGATTTTGGCGATGGAAATACAGATAAAGGAAAATCAAGATTCATCAATATACAACACAAATATCAGAACAAAGGAAAGTTCGATTTAAAAATTGATGTAACAAATAGTTGCGGTAATACTAAAACGATTTCCAAAACAATCACAACAGATAAACCGAAAACTTATTTTGGAAGTGATGAAATAACATTTAATAACGATACAGTAAGCGTATGTGCCAACACTGAAACAACCGAACAAATTTACAATCATTCATATCAATACGATAATTTTACTAGCTTAAAATCAATTAAATGGAAGTTGAATGGTAAGGAACTTAATAATGATAATAAGTCTAATATAAAACTAGTTTACAAAGAGAAAGTAAATTATTTAGAAATTAAAATCACAAATAATTGTGACATAGATACAATACTCAAAAAAGTAGTATATGTTGACGAGATTAAACATTATACTGGCAGTAATATTGAGTTTGGAAATATAACCATTTGTATCAATGAACCCATTAAAATAGCAAATCTTATTAGTGACAATTATCAGAATGAAATTTATGATTATAACAATACAATCGTTGATAAATCAAAAGAATTTATTTTTAATACACCTGGAGATTATACTTTCCATCTCAAATACACAGATGAATGTAAAAATGACACCTTATTCCCATTAACCGTTTCTGTTCACGATAAACTTCCATTTGGAACTCTTTTATCTGAAGTTGGTGAAATATGCCCTGGAGAAACTAAAGAATTAAAATTATTGTATTTCGGAAATAAAGGAAATCATTTCAAAAATATAATCTGGAACATACCTGGAGAAAAGAATGAATTGTATACAAATCTAAACTATATTCAATTTAAAAAAAATCAGCCAGGAACATACGATGTTAAATTACAACTATTTAATCACTGTGGGCAAGACACAATTTTAACCACTAAAATAAACGTTTCAAAGAATGTCAAACTAAACTCATCTTATTTCATTAATGAAATTGACACGAACATTTGTAAGGGGAAAGAATTAAGCTTTCTAAATACAAACTATTTTAATTTAGAAAGTCTTTCAAACGTTTTTAAAACTATAAAATTTGACTTTGGGGATGGAACATCAGGTATTAACAGCAAACATATATTCAATTCAAATGGAATTTACAACACAAAAGTATACTTTGAAAATTATTGTGGTTTTGATACTACAATTAATTATAAAATACATGTAGGTGATAGTGAAGATGAGTTAGAAGGATTATTTAAACTTTCTTGTAAAAAAACAATTTGTCCAAATGATATTCTAAAAATTAATATCGATGAAGTTAAGGATTATAATGAGCTAAGTTATTTTGAAGGTAATATAAAATACATTCGTTGGGAATTTGGAGATGGTACATCCTTGATCACCTTAGACTCTTATACTAACTATTTAGATGTAATGCATGCCTATTCTAATATCGGAAAATACACCATAAAAGCAATTTTATATGATTACTGTAATGATTCAACAATTATTTCAAAAGAAATTGAGGTGACTAACTCAGCATTTGTAGCATATAACGATTACTTTGAATATTTTGATGATGAATTATGCCCGAATGAAAAAGGAGTTTTTGGACATGATATCGTTTATAAAAATTGTACCTGGGATTTTGGTGATGGATCAAAAGGTTTTGGTAATATTGTCACACATACATATACAAATCCTGGGATTTATACCATTGAAAATAAAATTATTAATGGTTGCGGACAAGATACAATTATTAGGAAAAAAATAAATGTATCAAACTATTCAAACCCTTCTGATTTAATTGATCTAATAAATAAAAGCACATGTGTTGGAGACTATAATTATTTATTTGTCACACTAAAAGAAAAAGACACTATTTCAATTTCTTGCAAAAATGAAAAATTAGAAGAAAAACAAATTGAATTAAAATTTCCTTTTTTACCAACTAAATCTTACATCTATGCTTTCAAGTTCAATTCACCGGGAGAAAAACAATTAGATGTATTATTAAAAAATGAATGCGGACAATCGGATTCATTAAGTGAAATTTTGACAATTTCTGATCAAAACAATTATCAAGAAAATGAACTTTTTATTTTAAATACATTATTTAATAGCCTTGTCTCGTTAGAAGATAGTATCTATCTTTTATTACCTAAGGGAAAAAAATTCATTTGGGATATGGGAGATGGAGTGAATTTTACAACAGATGTAGGGTTAATTAGTTATAAATATCAAACACCTGGACTTAAACAGATTAAAGTGAAAGTGATTACGGGTTGTGGAGATACAACGGAATACTACAACCGTTTTCAAATTTTTGATGATTCTTATTTAAAAAATTTAGCTACAACGGAAAAAATTAATCCTGCAGAGTTAAACCTAACATTATATCCAAACCCTGCAAATGAAGAGATTACTTTCGATTTACCTGAAATTAAGGATAGAAAGATTCAGATTATTGATCTACTTGGCAATATAATTTATACCAACAACAAAGCTGATAATCAGATTACTTTAAATGTATCACATTTTTCGGAAGGTATGTATGTAGTGAATGTATTTAATAATGAGTTTAAAACAAATGCTAAATTTATCGTGACTCACTAATTTAGAATTCATCTAATCATCTTTTAATCACGCGATGATTCAAAAAAAATAAATACATTTGCTTTGAAATTAAATTTTTGAAAAATGAACATTCCTGCAGAATTGAAATACACAAAAGACCACGAATGGGTTCGTGTAGAAGGTAACATTGCTATCGTTGGTATTACTGATTTCGCACAAAGCGAATTGGGTGACATCGTTTATGTTGAAGTGGAAACAGAAGGTGAAGAACTTGCTAAAGAAGAAATCTTTGGAACTGTAGAAGCGGTTAAAACGGTATCTGACTTATATTTACCTGTTTCTGGAAAAATCGTTGAATTCAACACTGCATTGGAAGCAAATCCTGAATCAGTAAACTCAAACCCTTACGGTGACGGTTGGATGATCAAAATTGAAATGTCAGACGCTTCTGAAGTAGATGGTTTACTTTCTGCTGACGAATACCAAAACTTAATCGGATAATCATTAATTTGATTCTAGATATTTAAGGCTGTCCTGATGGATGGCCTTTTTTAGTTTAAAAAAATGCTCTTACTTCCATTCCGCCGGCGTGAATGGTGCGACTGCTCTCTGAATTACGTCCGGAATACTGAATTGAAATTTGAATTTTTTTGGAAACCGAACGCTGATAACCCAAGGTCCAAGTGTTATTTCTTCCGGGCTTTAAGGCTTCCAACATTTCAAATCCCAAGGCTGAAGTACTGATACCTTTAAATTCTATTTGAAGTAAGGAAAAACTTCCTTGTAAACTGCCTTTTTCTGTTTGATTGTATTTCAAGCGAAAGGTTAGTTCTTTGATATTCGTCGTTTCTCCTGTTAACGCATTTTTTTGTACATAACGACTATCCACGGTATAGCGCACCGCTGTCGATGGCTGATAACTAATAGAAGGTTTATACGATTTAAAAGTCAAATCATAATTTCTACCCGTCGTGTAATCTGCTTTTACCTGTTTGGAACCTTGCGATAAGAGCGCTTCTAACAGTATTACTTTATTAGGGTTCCAACGTAAATTTAACTCGGTTGAATGTTGATTTCTAGCATCAAAACCAGTTGCTAATAAAGATTTTGAACGAATATCTTGATAGGTTAAATCTGCTCCGAAAATAGAACTGTTTCGATTAAAAAATAAAGTGTTTCTAAAATTGTAATTAGTGCTGATCAAAGCAGTATCATCAATATTTATAACAAAAGGATTAAAACCGTTTAACTTATCAAATGAACTGGTTTTACGATTGATACGCATACGCATTTGGTCTGAAAACAAGGTCAAAGTTTTTCGAATACCCGTTTTATTCGACCATATTTTTTCGGGTTTGATGAAAATTCCTTGGTTAAGTTCGTTTGAATAGGAATTAACGTATTGATTGCTCGGCGTAAACACCCGAATATAACTCGCCTGATCAACGAACTGTGCCACTTCAAATTCATTTAAATCTTTGATTCCGTCCTGGTTATAATCTATCCAAGTGTACACCCCTTGTCCATCGTTGACTTTTACATATAAAAATTCTCGCTTGAGTTCTAACCCACTACCTATTTCATAGAATGTATTCCAAGAAACCATTCCTTTCCAGAAATTTACATCGTAATCTACCCTACCCAACAAGGTGTTTTCTGGTGTTTGATTGATGTATTTTGGCTGATTGATTTTCAGTTCTCTGTAATTCACTATGACATTCAAACGTTGGTTTTTCAATGAAAGAATACTCATATCAAACCCTGTATTTCTTGCTTTGGCAACATTGATAAACGTGGTAGTATCCGATCGCATATCAAGACGCTCTCGATAAAAAACTTTATAATTAAAAGCAGCACTATCTGCATTTGCAATAAAAAATTGATAATCGTAAAAACCATAACTCTGGTTAGTTAGTATAGAATCATTACGATATCGATTATCTTCTTGGTCATCGGAATATCCAATTTTAATTTTCCCAATTTTTTTACTTAAATTGAGTTTGTGTCTGATAAACTTATTTTTTAGTTCTAAATGATTTGAATTGAGTATTGAGGAAGTCCAATCAGCCTGAAAACCATTTTGTTTCCAACGTCCATTAAAAGATAATTTCTGACCATTATAATCATCACCAACTAAATAATTCGTAGCATCTAAGGTTGTTTTTCCTCTTAATTTGTGTTCAATACCTGTGGAAGCACCTACAGATAACTGTCTTCCTATATAGCCTTTTCCTCGGGTATTCCAATCACGGTCAAACTCCATTGTTCTGAATACCTCTATCGGAGCAAAATGAGTCGATAAAAATTCGGTTTCTGCACTTGTGATCCAAGTCCACGGTTTGATACTATCCTTTCCAAATGGAGTTTTATAACTTATTTTTGACTTATTACTATAGCCTTCATCGTTTTCTTTATCAATAGTCGAAAACGTATTAATATCATTTTTTGAGTACCCCCACTCTGTTTCTAAGGTCACTTTAGGACTAATTTTTACATTAACTCCTGCTGTAACCATTTGTTTTTGTTTGGGTGTAGTAAGCAATCGTATGGGTTCATAATCCCCTTGTGGAATACCGTTTTCTGGCGCTACCCATTTGTAAATTTTACCTAAAGCATTAAAGCGATCAAATACATAATTTCCTTTGTTTGCGCCAACTTGTGAAAACACTGCCTGATACACTGCTTTCTTTGGATTTACACTATAAACCAATACGTTATTAAATCCTAGCGTATCCACCTTGTAATACATATTTTGATTTTCCAAAAAGCCAATCGAATCAGCACTTAAGGTTCCGGCGAATTGTAAACTATCCCCTATGGAAGCCATTTTCAATTTTTGTTCCGTAGAAAGTGATTGTTGTAAGGTCTGATTTTTAGCATCTTGCTCTGAAAAAGCATTAAACCAAACTGAAAGTTTATCAGAAGAATACACATTTGAAGTAGTCAATAAAGAGCGCGCATAACTTTGGTCTGTGTATTGAAACTCTACAACAATACGTATGTCTTTGGTAATAATATTCTTACTTGTAAATGTAATTTCAGAAGTATTGTAATTTACTACGTAATCGTTCTCCTGACCACGTTGTAATAAACGACCATCAATATATACTTTTTCGGTTCCGGAAAGCATAATGATAAACGGTTCATTTTCGTTTCCACGCATACGGTAAGGTCCTTGATTTCCTTCCACACCTTGAACTACTTGTCTTGCATATTTCCCTTTTGATAAACCAGCAGAAATTCCATTTTTCCATTCCCCTTTTTTTGTTTTATTTACAAATTCAGTATTTAAACCCTGACCTCTTTTACGGTAATTCAAAAAATAACCTTGTGGTTTGGAAAGCCAATAATCACCTGCAATTAATTTAAACTTATCGTTGTAAATCTGAATAAATACTTGGTCAAACTCTTGTAACTTACTTGTATTTCCTTCAGGTTGTATGGGAATATTGTTATCGGTTACCGAAGCCATAATTTTCAAATTCGGAGCCAATTCACCCGATAATTCTAAATTCAACGAAGAATTTAGTGAAACATTTTGATTATTACCAAAAGAAACTCCACGAGAAATACTACCACTCTTTTTCAATCCACTACTTCCAAAAATGGATTCATAAGAATTTGGTTCGGTAATCAAAAATTTTTCTCTATCCCCTTTAGTTACACGATAAATAATGGAAGTATCTCTTTTCTGGTATTTCTTACCGAAATCATAAGGTAATACTTGATATTCTAGAACGATTGTATCCTTGATTGGTTTTCGAAGTTGGAACGTTTTATCGCTGATATTTAAATCATAATGATCCGTAGAAAGGGGAACACCACGAATGGATGCACGAAAAGATAGGGGATAAATGGTAAGTGTATCTAAAACTATTAATTCACTCCCTGCTACTACTTTTTTCTTTCGTGTGTTATTCCACTGACCCAAAGTCGATTGGGAAAAAGTAAATACACAACAAATAAATAAATAAAGCCTGAAAGGTATCACTCTACGAAATTACGTTTTTTAGAACGTAAAAATTAACTTATGTAGTATGTTCAAATTCAAAAAGTTCTCAAAATCTGAAACAATCCTTTCGCAGGTAAATTAATTGTTCCAAAGGTTTCTTTTTGGTTCATCGAATCCAAATGAAATTCATAACGAGCACCTCTATAAGTCCAAACGCCTCCATTCGAAGTAGTTGTCGTAGTCATTGGGACATTATCTGAAGAATAGAAATAAACTGTTTCAGGCGTAAGATTCATTTTTATTGGAGGAGAAAATAAGAAACGCAATTTGTTCTCTTCTCGTCGTAAGATTCCTTTCACAAAGAGTTGATAAAGCAGATCGTGTATGTTTTTATTTATCGAGAATAACAAAGCAAAAGAAGGAACTTTTTTATCTTTCAAAACTACCTTTTCAGACACGTTGAAGTTTTCATCTAATGCTGTTTCGATGACTTTTTCTTTCACATTAATAAATCCTCCTTGGTAGTAAGATAAATCTCCTTCCCACGTATTCAAAAACGATTGTAATGGAAAACTCACCCTTTTACTAACTCCTTGCATCATCTTATAATAGGGGTCGTTTATGGCCTTGCGCAATTTGTGTACATTGAAGTGTAAATTCAATAGTTTACCGGTTGAATTTACAAATGATGGACCTTCTTTTTTGGGAGAAACAGCCAATGCTCTTTTTGTACGCATATAGATTTTCACACGGAAATTTGTGGAATCCATATCGTGCGCAAACATGGCAGTAGTAAATCCTTTTTTGATGAATTTTTGGTAATTTGAGTAAACAACCAATTTCTCATTTTTAAATTGTTTTTCTTTATCAAAGGCTTTCCAAACTTTCGTTACGTCCCCTTTTTTGGAATAAATTACGTGATACATCCATTTTGTTAGATTTCGTCCTTTATACACGAAAAGCCAATCTTTCCCATAGGTCAAATACGATTGTTTACCTTTAAAAGAAAATACTTTTTGTTCTCCAACAATGGTGTCTTGTAAGTCGATGTTTTTTTGTAACCGCACCACTCCGGAATAGATTTTACTACTATCAATCACGTGAACCAAGGCTCCCCACTCTCCGGTTTCATTAGCAAAAAAGTAAGTTGGTCGTTGTAAATCTAATCCATAACTTTTTGCCTGTGCCAACATAAATTCGGGAGAAAATAAATCACGAAATGGTATTTTATTATGGTAAGTAAGCGGCGTTGATTCTCTAGCAACATCCAATAAATACACCCTTCCCAAGAAGTCACCTACTGGAATTCGATCCATTAAACTTGGAGGTGGTTCATTGTTTGTCCATAAAGGTCGGAAATAAAAAAAACCAACCAATAAACTGATTAAAAAGAGAATAAAAAATACCTTACGTGCCATTGTCTTATTTTGCCAAAACGTAAGCCGAATTAATTAAATCCAATAAATAGATGCCTGAATCTTTATAATTTCCTTGGAAGAAGTAATTGATATCGAAATTAGTATGGTCAGCCGTTGTTTTTTCGGTAGTCAATTCAACAAACCCTTCTTTTCCGCGCATTGCATCTAAAATTTCATTTTGTTTTGCTGTAAAAACTTGCTTTGGAATTTTATTAAGTACCTCCCCAATATTTACATAGGCATACATAAATTTACTTTTCTTCGCACTTTTTGCTTTCTTACCGGAAAGTGATTTTATTCCATAACCGTTTGTATGATTGATTGCTAAATCTTCATCATTCGTAATGACTAAAAGCCCATTATTTCCAGCCATTACATATACAGGAATTGAATTAAATACTGCATCATCAATCTTCCAATATTTACCCATATTTTTGAAACGAGAAGTCATTTTAGACATATATGAAAGAATCTTTTCAGGAATATCTGCACGACCCGTTGAAAATCCAACAGTAAACATTGGCATTTCTTCTTCCCCTTCGATTTCTTTTTCTTTGTATTCAAAAGTATTTTCGTCGTAAGAGAATTCAATCTTTTTTGTTTTCACTTTTTTAATTCCATTGAATGTTCCAAACATACTTCCTTGATACGTTTCGAAAATTGCATCGGTATTTAAAAATTCGTTTAACAACTCTGCTTTCAACACATTGGTAGTAACTCTTGGGTCGCGCTCTTTACTCAACATCGGTATAATGATGTCGTATGCTTGCTTATATCCTTCTTTTAAGTTGACATTGTATGTAAAAAAACCTGCACAATCTTCGTGGATGTAATTCAACACACTTTTATCAAATTTAGTACTATTTAATTTTTGGTAAATTTTACCTAAATCTTTTCCGTAATGGGCTTCAAATTTGACAGATATCGCATTTTCTTTTAAGAAGATATCCCCAATAATAACGTTACCACTATACAATGCTTTAATATCTTTAAACAATTCAGGGAACATCGTTTGGAAATACCAAAAACCTTTGGCATATTGGAAGTTACGTGAATTATCCAAATAAAACGTACCTTCACACGTATGCATTAACATATCATTAAAACGAGCATCTTGATTTTTAAGATGAATATTTTTTTCAAACATTTCCACCAATATCGCATTCAAATACCTTGCTTGAAGTACACTTGTTACTGAATCTTTTAATTCCCAATAGGTTTTTGATTGAACGGCTTTAGGATCTAATTTTGTTTCCGAATCATCTTCATCTAATTGACCCTCTTTCAGTATTTTATCAATATCATCTCCTTCATCACCCTCATCCATTCCTTCTTCTTCCGATTTCGCTTTATCATCAATAACATATCCGTTGCCTCTTGCTCTCCATATAGAATCCGTTACGTGTTTCACTTTTTCGTAAGATGGATCTACTCGAAGTACTAATCCAGCATTTCCTTTTAAAATTAAATGATTGAAATAACTGTTATAATATTCAATACCATCAACAGGACTTTTTACCTTGTCAAAATCATCAAATACACGCAATAAATCTTTCAAACTGCTGATTCCGAAAGTAAAACCAGAAACTTCATAATTTCCATTTCTACCATAGAAAACATTCAATTTTTGATTGAAATCAACACCCGCATCTTTTAAGGTTTTATTATCTGCTGAACCATCAAACATTTCAGATTGCACTTCTTCCATAAATTCATATTGAATAATGGAATCCATCGAAATCTTCTTCAACAAGGATGTATTGTTTACACTAAAAACCGTCACTGCATCTTTTGGAACGAGATCATCCGAAGTTTGAGCAGACGCAAAATACGATACGACAATTCCCAAAAGGAACAAAACATATCTATGACCGTTGTTTATCATTAAGGTTTTTTGTTTTCGGTTAGGTAAATAGTATTTTCAAGCACTTTCAGATTTTGAATCAAAGTATAAGGAGTAGACTTAATCATCACTGCTTGTTTATTTGCTGAAATTAAAGCAGCAGGATTTTCTGTTTTCTCAACTGGTTTATCGAAACGAGAAATAGACATGTAATTTCCTCTTTTCAAAGCATCTGCATCTTCTTTTTTTAATTTTGAAGTGAAATCAGTTGTCATTGAAGGAACAGAACGAACTAATTTATTCATCTCCCATACCAACCAATTTGTTTCAATATCTTTGAAAGATTTATTTTTACTTTCTTCGATAACTAATTCTTTCAGGGCTTTTTGTAAATGTGTAACACTCACAAAATCACATTGAAATTTAAATATGAAATTGGTAAAATCACTTTCCACTTTTACATTACTAATTCCTTCTTTCTGACTAAAAATCTCTTTATAACGATTGATTTTTTCTTTGATTTCTGGAATAGACGGAACCTTTCTTCCATCCAAACTATCCAATGCTAAAATCGAATTTACTTTTACTCTACTACCACTTAAATTCACAGAATATTTGAATGTACCTGTACCATCGCTTTTTATGTAAATATCATCCACGATATCCACACAAGATACTATCGCAAAAAATAATCCTATGAAAACAAGAAATCTTTTCATTCTATTAAGCATTTGCTTCTTCTCCACGCATTCTCTCCGCATTTTCAGCCATCTTCAATGAATCAATCATATCTCTAATGTCACCATTCATAAATGCAGAAAGGTTGTAGATGGTCTTATTGATTCTGTGGTCCGTAATACGTCCTTGTGGATAATTGTATGTTCTAATTTTTGCCGAACGGTCACCTGTAGAAACCAAGGTCTTACGCTTTGCCGCACGCTCTTCGTGTACGCGATCTAACTCGATTTGGTACAAACGAGAACGTAATACCGAAATCGCTTTTTCGAGGTTTTTATGTTGTGAACGACCATCCTGACATTCCACTACCAATCCCGAAGGAATGTGTGTCAAACGAATTGCCGATTCCGTTTTGTTAATGTGCTGACCACCCGCTCCTGATGCACGGAATGTATCCTTACGCACATCGTTCATATCCAATTCAAAATCTACCTCTTCTGCTTCAGGCAACACTGCTACCGTAATCGCTGATGTATGCACACGTCCTTGTGATTCCGTTTCAGGCACACGTTGTACACGGTGAACTCCTGATTCGAATTTCAACATTCCATAAATTCCTTCTCCTTCTATTTCCAAGGAAATTTCTTTAATTCCTTTGGTTCCTCCCTCCTGCGAGTTCAGAATTTCGTATTTCCAACCCATCTCTTTGAAGAACATTGTGTACATACGGAAACAATCTTCCACGAAAATACACGCTTCATCTCCCCCTGTCCCTGCACGTAATTCCATAATGGCATTTTTATCGTCTTCCGGATCTTTCGGGATCAATAACATTTTTAACTGTTCTTCTAAATCAGGGCGTTTTTTCTCCAACTCATCAATTTCCATCTTCGCCATCTCACGCATTTCAGGATCTTCTTCTATGGCTAATAATTCCTTCGAACTTGCAATATTATCAATCACATTGCGGTATTCTTTGTAGGCTTTCACCACCTCATCCAACTCACGGTATTCCTTGTTTAATTTGACATAGCGGTCCATATCGGAGATGATATCCGGGTCAACAATCAAGGTTCCAACTTCCTGAAAACGATACTCAATCGCTTCTAATTTTTTAAGTAAATCTTGCATTTATTATTCGTAAATAAATTCGCCAAAGGCTGATTTGATAGTCAATTTTTTTCCGTCACACGCTTCTACTCTACCAACGATTTGAGCAGGTACGTTAAACGATTCTGAAATTTCTATGATTGATTGTGCTAATTCTTGTGGAACATACAATTCCATACGGTGACCCATATTGAAGACTTTGTACATTTCTTTCCAATCTGTATTTGATTCCTCCTGAATCGTTTTGAATAAAGGCGGAACATCAAACAAATTATCTTTAATCACGTGCACATTATCAACGAAGTGTAATACTTTCGTTTGCGCTCCACCACTACAGTGAACCATTCCGTGAATTTGATTTCGGTGTGCATCCAAGATCTTTTTGATAATCGGAGCATACGTTCTTGTTGGCGATAAAACCAATTGTCCTGCATTAATCGGACTGTTTTCTACCGCATCTGTTAATTTATATTTCCCTGAATAAATTAAGTCTTCCGGTACAGAAGGGTCAAAACTTTCAGGATATTTTGTTGCTAACTCTTTGTTGAACACATCGTGACGAGCCGAAGTAAGTCCGTTACTCCCCATTCCACCATTGTATGCGTTTTCGTAGGTTGCTTGTCCGAAAGAAGCCAACCCTACAATCACATCTCCCGGTTGGATCGTATGATTCGAAATTACGTCTTCTCGTTTCATACGACAAACTACTGTTGAATCCACGATTAGCGTACGTACTAAATCACCTACATCTGCTGTTTCACCCCCTGTTGACTGAATACCAATTCCTTGCTCACGTAATTCGTGTAGTAATTCCTCTGTTCCGTTAATGATTGCAGAAATTACTTCTCCTGGAACCAAGTTTTTATTTCTACCAATTGTTGAAGACAACAAAATATTATCCGTCGCACCTACACACAATAAATCATCGATATTCATAATCAACGCATCTTGAGCGATTCCTTTCCACACAGACAAATCACCTGTTTCTTTCCAATACATATACGCCAAAGACGATTTTGTACCCGCTCCATCTGCGTGCATAACAACACAATAGTTATCATCACCAGTTAAGGTATCAGGAACAATTTTACAAAATGCTTTTGGAAATAATCCTTTATCTACTTTTTTGATGGCATTGTGGACATCCTCTTTACCGGCAGAAACACCACGTAAGTTGTATCTTGTATCAGACATAGTAATTTGAAAAGAGCAAAATTAATAAAAAAGTAGTGTTTCCCTCACGGGAATTCTCCTATAATTTCAACAAGTTCAATTATCTTTAACCCGAAATTTTAAGTTTATGGAAAAAACACAAGCATACATTCAGGCCAACAAAGACAAATTCTTAAACGAATTGATGGATTTATTACGCATTCCATCGATTTCGGCTGACCCTTCATACGCTGATAGCGTGTTAAAAACAGCAGAAGCAACCGCTACGTTTTTAAAAAATGCGGGCGCTGATAATGTCACTGTTTTTCCTACCGATGGATACCCTATTGTATATGGTGAAAAAATCATCGATGCTAATTTACCAACGGTTTTAGTTTACGGTCATTACGACGTACAACCGGCAGATCCATTAGAATTATGGGATAGTCCTGCCTTTGAACCAGTTATCAAAACAACACCTATCCACCCAGAGGGAGCGATTTTTGCACGTGGAGCGTGTGACGACAAAGGGCAAATGTTTATGCACGTGAAAGCATTTGAAGCAATGATGGCTACAGGTGAACTTGCTTGTAACGTGAAGTTTATGATTGAAGGAGAGGAAGAAGTTGGAAGTATCAACTTGGGACCTTTCATCGAAAAGCAAAAAGAATTATTAAAAGCAGATATCATTTTGGTTTCTGATACTGGAATGCTATCTAACGATACCCCATCGATTACAACTGGTTTACGTGGTTTGAGTTATGTAGAAGTAGAAATTACAGGACCAAACAGAGATTTACATTCTGGTTTATACGGTGGATGCGTTGCCAATCCAATCAATATACTTACTAAAATGATTGCTTCGCTTCACGATGAAAACAACCACATTAGCATTCCTGGATTTTACGACAAAGTAGAAGAATTAACACGTGCAGAAAGAGATGAAATGGCAAAAGCACCTTTCAGTCACGAAGCCTATTGCGATGCGTTGAAAATCGCTGACGTATATGGAGAAAATGGATACACCACAATGGAACGCGGTTCAATCAGACCAACGTTAGACGTGAACGGAATTTGGGGAGGATACATCGGTGAAGGAGCAAAAACAGTGATTCCGTCAAAAGCATATGCTAAAATTTCGATGCGTTTGGTACCTCATCAAGTTCCAGATGAAATCACTGAATTATTTAAAAATCACTTTGAAAGTATTGCCCCTGCTGGTACGAAGGTTGTTGTAACACCGCACCACGGAGGGAACCCTGTAGTAACACCAACGGATTCAATCGCTTACCAAGCAGCAAGCAAAGCATACGAAACGACTTTCGGAAAACCTGCTATTCCTGTTCGCAGTGGTGGTAGTATTCCAATCATCGCTTTATTCGAACGCGTTTTAGGATTAAAAACAGTGATGATGGGCTTCGGGTTAGACAGTGACGCAATACACTCACCGAATGAACATTACGGAGTATTCAATTATTTCAAAGGCATCGAAACAATACCGTATTTCTTCAAGAATTTTAGAGAGATGACGAAGTAGCCTTCGAGGGCCTCAGGCTACTCTTCGTGGACTTAGAATGCATTTTAGAAAATCTTCGCTGTGGATTAAAATTCACAGCGAAGATAAATCAATACATGAATTATAGAACTTATTAATACCCCAAAGAACCCATAGAAATCACATTAATTCCATCAGGTCGAGTGTAACTTATACATTAAACTTTTTTGATTTAAATGAAAAGTTTCATCTATAAATTAAACTATTGATTATCAATAAAAAAATAATAAATTTTACATATTTGGAGTTTTTTACTCTACAAATTTGGAATGATTTACTTTACACTTTTTGAAATTAAACTATTTAACAATAGGTTTAACCTCAAATCAATCAACAATAAAGAATATATTTCACTAATTTTGAAAGATAAATCTCAAGTTAATAAGCAATGCAAAAAACGAAACTAAAGATTACAAACCATTCATATCGAATTGTTTATTTAGTTGGGTTGCTTTTTATCTTTTCTTCGTGTTCCTTATTTAAGGATTTACACATTTCGAATATTCAAGACATCAGTCCATCGTTTGAAAATAAAACGGTGGTATTAAATTCTTCTATTGACGTGAAAAATAGCAACTTTTACAACGTAGCAGTAAAAGCATCTTACTTGGTAGTAAGCATTGAGGATAAAGAACTTGGGAATATAGAATTGCTTGAAAAAGTGGTGTTCAAACGCAAATCAACAGGAACGTATCCTTTCAAATTTAAACTGAAATTAGCAGATGGTGCTTTGTTTACCATTTTAAGAAACGTTTTTAAAAAGGAAGTTACCCTCGCTTTTAAAGGGAAAATCAAAGGCACCGCTCTTGGTATTCCAAAATCCATTACGATAAACGAAACAAAAACAATAGACGGTAATCTATTACAAAAATTAGGAAATTAACACTTTGACTATGCAGGATATTTTTGACTTGAAAGAACATATGGCGCAAACTATTCGTGCCTATCACGCCAAAGGATGGTCACCGGCAACAAGTACCAACTACTCTTTCCGTGAGAATGCAGAAGCACCCACGCTTTTTGTTTCACGTTCTGGAATTGATAAATCGCAATTTCATCCAGAAGACTTTATGCAAGTAGCGATGGACGGACATCCTGTTTTAGAAGACCGTGGTATCAAACCATCAGCAGAAACCTTGATTCACTGTATATTGTATAAATTATTTCCGGAAACAACGGTGGTTTTACACAGTCATTCTTCCAATGCAGTTATTAATTCTCAATTATACAACACATCCATTCCTTTTGAAGGGTACGAAATTCAAAAAGGATTTGCAGGACAAACTACACACGAAAACGAAATACACATTCCAATTCTACCAAACTCACAAGATATGAAAGAGTTTGCTACTTGGATGGAAGAACGAAAATCAGAATTTACCAACCATTGTTTTATCATTCGCAACCACGGAACTTATGCTTGGGGTAAAAATTTGTTCGAAGCAAAACGCCATTTGGAAACGTTGGAATATTTGTTGGAAGTGAATTGTAAGAAATTAATGATAAATAGATAAATATTTAGGGTCGAATTCGACCCCTTATAAATTATTATGATCAATGAACAACATAAAAAGACAAGAATTACTAACGTTGCGTGAAAACTCACAATTGGGTGGTGGTCAGACACGTATAGACAAACAACATAGCCAAGGAAAACTTACTGCAAGAGAGCGTATTGAATTGTTATTAGATGAAGATACCTTTCAAGAAATCGGTATGTTTGTTACGCATCGTTCAACCTCGTTCGGATTGGATGAACAAAAATTTCCAGGAGATGGTGTTGTTACTGGTTATGGTCGTATTCACGGACGATTAGTGTATGTCTTCTCACAAGATTTTACCGTGTTAGGAGGTTCGCTTTCTGAAACACACGCAGAAAAAATCTGTAAAATAATGGATCTTGCGGTGAAAAACGGTGCACCTGTTATTGGTTTAAATGACTCGGGAGGAGCACGTATCCAAGAAGGGGTGGTTTCTTTGGCAGGATACGCTGATATTTTTTATAGAAATACCCGTGCTTCTGGTGTTGTTCCACAAATCAGTGTGATTATGGGACCTTGTGCTGGTGGTGCTGTTTACAGTCCTGCACTTACGGATTTTGTTTTTATGGTGGAAGATACCTCGTATATGTTCGTAACAGGACCGAACGTGGTAAAAACAGTAACGCACGAAGAAGTAAGTTCGGAAGATTTGGGTGGAGCGAAAACACACGCTGAAAAATCAGGTGTAACTCACTTTACGAGTTCGAATGACGTTACCTGTTTAAGACAGGTACGTGATTTTATGACTTATATGCCTCAAAATTACGGAGAGTATGCACCAACAACCTCTTTTGATTTTGACAAAGCAAAATTAACTCAAATACAAAATATACTACCCGAAAACGCTTCTTTCCCTTACGATATTCGCAGTGTGATTGAATGCATCATCGACGATCAATCGTTCCGAGAAGTTCATAAAGATTTTGCAACCAACATCGTTGTAGGGTTTGGACGTTTGGAAGGAAGAACGATCGGAATTATTGCAAATCAACCGGAATCATTAGCGGGAGTATTAGATATCGATTCTTCTCGCAAAGGGGCACGTTTTGTTCGTTTCTGTGATTCATTCAACATTCCGTTATTAGTGTTAGAAGACGTTCCAGGATTCTTACCGGGTACAGACCAAGAATGGAGAGGGATTATCTCCCACGGGGCAAAATTGTTATATGCATTTTCAGAAGCTACCGTTCCACGTGTGACTGTAATTACGCGCAAAGCCTATGGTGGTGCATTTGACGTGATGAACTCTAAAAACATTGGAGCTGATGTTAATTTTGCTTGGCCAACTGCTGAAATCGCCGTGATGGGTGCCAAAGGTGCAGCAGAAATTATCTTCAAAAGAGAAATTGCTACAGCCAAAGATCCGCAAGCAAAATGGTTGGAAAAAGAAGCAGAATATGCGGAAATGTTTGCTAATCCATACCGTGCAGCAGAACGAGGTTTTGTAGATGAAGTAATCTTACCAGAGGAAACACGTTCTAAATTAATTCAGGCTTTTAAAATGCTTGAAAACAAAGCAGAACACCTTCCTCAAAAAAAACACGGAAACATTCCGCTGTAGATTGAAAGATTACAGATTTGAAAATTGCAAATTAAAAGATTAAAGATTGTGACTCTTAGACAAGTTGAGTCTAAAATTAAATCTGCTAATCCTTATACTCATCTCGTTCTAAACGATCCTTGATTTCTTGTAAATGTTTTTGTTTACGAGCATCACGCGTTTCGATGGCTGTTTTGGTAAAATACTTGTGATTTGTTAAAAAAGAAACTTGTATTTCATCCCATTTACGGTCAGAATTAATTTTACCAAATTCACGCAATTCAACACGTAACTTATCTGCGATTTCGTGGAAATCATCTCTTCCTAAATAATCCAAATCGGCATCACACATAATTTCTTCCAAATGATTCTTCGGTTGGTGCGGAATTTCAGTTACATAAATCAATTCTTTGATGATTTGAATATGCTCTTGCGAATATCCATAATTAGGTAAGATTTCTGCTGCTAATCGGGCACCAATCGCCTCATTGTTGTCATAACTTTCAATGAAACCAGCATCGTGATAAGTCGCCGCCGACTTCAATAAAAACAAACCTTCATCAGTTACTCCTTCCAATAAGGCCAAACGTTCTACGGATTTGACTACGTCCTTTGTATGGGTAATACTATGATAATGTAATTTTGGAGTTAACTTCTCTTCTAACACCTTCATAATGTGCTTTTCAGCCTTGTAATAATTAATCGTAGAATACTGATGTAGATTTAAAATTTGATGAAAACGTTCGTTTGGAAAAATCCCTTTACCATCAATAGATAATTCCGGTTTGATACCATCAACGGTATACATATCAACTAGACCAGAACTTTTTGTTTTCGCTTTACCTCTAAAAGTGCAATTAAAATAAGGTTCAATGTACTTAAACGTTTGTCCAGAAATCGTTACTTTACCTGGCTCTCCCAACATTTCCATTCGCTGTGCTTGGTTTACCGTAGAACCCCAAATATCGTAGGCTAATTTTTCAGAACCAATCACCCCAGCCGTTACCTCACCTGTGTTAATCCCTAAACGTAAATTCCAAACGATTTTTCCTTTTGCAATCGCTTCATTTCGCATCTGTTGCATTGCCTCTTGAATTTGAAGAGCAGCCAAACAAGCATCAATCGGATTGGTTTTATTTCTAACTGGAACACCCCCTGCACACATGTAAGCGTCTCCAATGGTTTTAATTTTTTCAAGATTATTTCGAACAATAATCTCATCAAATTTTCGGAAATAAATATCTAGTTCGTTTACCAATTCTGAAGGTTTCATAGTTTCAGAAATCTTAGTAAACCCAACAAAATCAGTAAATAAAACTGATACACGACTATATGCGCGCGCAGTTGCTCTACCTGTTTCTTTGATTTCTTCAGAGACAGATACAGGTAATATATTTTTTAATAGTTTGTCTGCTTTTTCTTTCTCAATTTCAATGAGCACTTTTTGTTCTTCAAGGATATTTTTCTTTTCTTCGATTAATTGTTTTTGCTTTTCAATTTTGATATTTTGTTCACGAATTTCTTTAGTTCTTTCTGTAATTTTTAATTCCAAACGAATTTGTTGGTTTCTCTCATATTCAATTTTTTTCTTAAAATAAAACCAAGTTAAAAATGCAATAAATACGGCTATCGAAATCCAAAACCAAACTGTTTTCCAATAGGGGGTTTGAACCGTTATAATTAATTTTGCTGGGTTCTCACTCCAAATTCCATTTCCTAATCGCGCATAAATTTTCAACACATAATCCCCAGGTTGAATAGAATTTAAATGTATTTGATTCGTGTTTCCAAGTAAAACTTCTCCATCTTCAGAACCTTCTAATACATATTTATATGAAATCAAATTAGGATTACTCAATTCCGTTGCCATGAACTTCAAAGTAATACTTCGTTTTTTATAAGACAAATGAATTTGTTTTGTATAAGAAATGGATTTAGTAAGTAATCCTTTACTTTCAGAAGGTTTTAACCAATCATCATCCAGTTTGATTTTTGTGATTGAAACATCTACTTTTTTATGGTTTATATTTAAATTTTTTGGATCAAAATAATTATACCCACTAATACCACCAAAATAGAAATTGCCATTTTTCGACTTAAAATAAGCCCCTTGATTAAACTCATCAGACATCAAACCATCTTGCTCGGTAAAATTCAAAATCTGGTTTTTATTCAATGACAACATTGAAATTCCTTTATTCGTACTCAACCATAGCGTATTATCTTTTTCATCTGCAAGTACAGCATAAATTGTATTGTTGGGCAATCCATTTTTCTTATTGTAAATAACACCCGATTTGGTTTGCATATTCCATTTTATCAAACCCGAACCCATCGTCCCTAACCAAAATGTATTTAGATCTTGTTGGTAAATAGTAGCAATATATTCTTTAGAAAGTTGTGCAATCTTATTGTTGTATTTATAGGGATGTATTTCTAATTTCTCTCCTTTTTCTACAAGTTGATATAGCCCTCCAGTACCTGTGGTAAACCAAATTTTATCCGATTTATCTTTGAAAATAACTTTCGCTACCCCGCCACCAATGGTTTTCTTAGGGTTTTTATCATCGTGTTCAAATGCTTGAAATTTACCTGTTTGTTGATCGAAAAGTAAAACCCCAGCCTTAGTAGCCAAGAAAAATTTTCGATCTTTCCAATGTGCGATAGAATACACTCTTTCAAAATTGGATGGATTAGTAATCCCTTTGTATTCAACTTTATTAAATGAATATTGATTTTCACCTTTTATGGATAAAGAATACAAACCATCACCTGTTCCTACATAAATAAAGTCTGGATTAAAGGCGTAAATGCAAAGAATACTAAAGTTATTTGATTTTTTTGCAGTATTAATCTTTTTAAAATACTGATTAAAAAGTCCTCTACGTTCATCATAGCGAGAAACACAATTATCAGAACCAACAAATAAAAATCGACCCGATTTATCTTCGGCGAAACTCCAAACACTAGATGAGGGCAATCCTTTCGTTAAATCCTCACTTTGACAAACACCTAAAAACCCTTGATTTAAAGGATCAAAACTTGATAAACCACGTTCTGTTCCTACCCAAAAAGTACCACTTTTATCACGCATCAACACATTTGTAGCATTATATACCAAGGCGTGTTTCTGAAAAATATCCTGAGTTGATTGACTAATAGCGGTTTTATTTCCTTGCTGTTCTATTGTAAAAATACCATTTGATTTTGTGGTAATTATAAATTTGTTTTTATTGATTACCAAGGCATCATGCACCTCTAACCAACCGTATGTATCATCTAATTTTCTTAAATAAGTTCTTACTTTTTTTGTCAGTTTATTGAATAAATACAAACCTTGATTCGAGCAAATAATCCATTCATTTTGAGTGAAAGGTTTAAATTCGTACGCTCTTATAAATTTATCTTTTTTAGTTTGAATCTTAATGGGATACACATTTTTAGCAGGAATATGATAAATGAAAATACCACGATCTTCTGTACTAATCAATAATTCTTCTTTAGACAATAACTTGACAGACAATACTTTTTCTGTTGGGAGTTTAATCTGTTTTTGCTTGGTAAGTTTTTGTTTTTTTATATCAAAATGATAAATACCACTTGTTGGACTAGCAATCCATAGGTTCCCAAATTTATCTTCTTCAATTGCGCGAATTTGTAATACATTTTGTGAAGAATATAAATACGTTTTAAAATTTTCTGTTTCAGGATTATAACTTGTTAAACCATTTGAAGTTCCAAACCAAATAATCCCATTTGAGGCTTTAATCGAACAAATAAAATCACCATTTTCAATACCTTTTGTGTTATCTGGTGTAAAAATTTCAAAATTTTGTCCATCAAAACGGTTCAATCCGTCCTGTGTTCCTACCCAAATCGAACCTGTATTATCCTGAACTAATGTACTAACATTACTTTGTGACAAACCATTACTAATGGTATAATTTCTAAAACGATATGAATTTTGTGCCTCTAAAGAAAAAGACGACAATAAAATAACTAAAAACAGTTTAAAACGCATATACCCAAAATTAATAAGTGAAAATTAGATATAATCTCACAATCAAGTACATTTGATTGATTTTATTATAAAAATTGGAATGTTAATTGACATTGATTCAAGCCTTAAAAGTTAAAATGGAGTACAATTTTCGAACATAAAATCTCTATTATTTTATCCTTTAAAACTCAACTGTGATTAGTTTTTAATCAAAAAATCAATTCAAATTTGGACTTATTTTTTTTGTATTTATAACGTAAAAAGTGTGTGTAAATTCATTGCTAAATTTTGTCATCCTCCTCTTCCCTCACTCAAAGGAGGAAGGTATAAATCTACTTCAACTTTCATCCATTAAAATTGACCTTATTCGCGTGAAACTAATTTGAGAAAATCACGTTTAATAACATAATGTCGAAGGTTCAAAAGGTGCTAAAAAAATATGGATTGTTGTTTGCAACAGCGATTTCGTTTGTCCTTTTTTTGACCCATAATCAATATATTTTTCGTTCAGATTATTCTTCCGAAATTGAAAATTATCAAGAAAAATTTCGAAAAAAAATCGACAATTTAGACCGATTTTTAGCCTACAAAAAGAAGCATTTTTCGGACAAAAATATCTCGATTTTGAACCGAGAAGACCTCGAAGAAAATAGTTTTTTTCTTCATATTTACCGAAATGATTCGCTCCTTTTTTGGAATACAAATCAACTCCCTGTTTCTCGATTTTCAGATTTTCATTACCCCAGTGAGGGGATTGTTCACCTCCAAAATGGGTGGTATTTTGCCAAAATTTTGCGGGTAAAAAATGTGCAAATGGTGGGTAGTTTTCTCATCAAAAAAGATTATCCTTACGAAAATTTGCACTTAAAAAACACCTACAATCCAGAACTATTTTTGCCCTTTCGAGCAAACATAATTTTGGAAAAAGACAACGCCTATCCCATCTATTCGAAAGATAAAAAATTACTTTTTGCGTGGTACGTTTTACCCAACCAAACGATTTCTTCTCTCGATAGCGACCTCCTATTTTGTACGTTTTTATTGTTCTTTTCAGTCGCATTTTTTACACTTTATAAATTTCAAAAACGTCTCAACAGACCGCTTTTTTGGGGCTTGATTTCAACCGTTATTTTGGCTCGATATGCAAGTATCAAATGGCATTGGTTTGTATTCCTAAAAGGCATCACAGCCTTCGACCCTACCCTGTTTTCAAATTCAGAATGGGCACCTAATTTCGCTGAATTCATTCTACATTGTATTACTGTTTTTTGGTTGATTTTCGCAATTATTAATTATATAAAGCGATTTAATGTAAAATTCATTGCAAAATGGCAAGGAATTTTATTGTTGATTTTTGCGATTTTATATTCCTTCTTTTTAGGAGAAGTGTTCAGAGGTTTAATTCAAAATTCCAACATTCCATTAAAAATTGAAAACCTCTTTGAGCTAAATTTCTACTCCTTTTTGACCTTCGTTTCGATGGGACTTTTATTTTTTGCCTACGTTCAATTTTTGCGAAATACACTTCTTTTACTTATTGAACAAGGCATACAAAAAACAACGGTAATTTTATTTTGGATTGGAGCAACCGTGAGTTGTATTTTACTCGACATGACATTCGGAAACCAACAAATTTTACTCCTCTTACTTTTATCACTTATATCACTTTTGATTATCTATTTTACTTTCAGAGAAGGAGAAAAAATGGCATTTGGATATGGGGTGTTTTTACTTTTTCTTTTTTCATTTTTTGTTGCCCTAAACCTCGAAGTTTTTCACACAAAAAAAGAAAAGGTTGAACGAGAAGTTTTAGCTAAAAAAATTGCTTCAGAGCAAGACCATTCATCTGAACTAGAATTTATATCTCTGTCCAAAAAAATCGATGAAGAAAATTATTTACAAAATATCATCGAGCAGAAAATCCGATTAGGGATTTCTGAATTCAAAGAAAATATGGAAAGACGTTTTTTCAATGGATTTTGGGAACGTTATGATTCTGAATTTTACCTGTACGATAACACAAAAAAATCATTAATAAATTACAACGAAATTCAATCAAATAATTTTGAAAAATTAGAAGTAATTATCAATAGACATAGTCTTCCTTCGGAATTGGATGGCAGAATGTTTTATATAAAAGATTACACCTCGCAGTACAGTTATATCATTCGTATGGATATAAAAAATCGGGAAGAAAAAATTATTGGTACATTATACTGTGCGTTAAAATCGAAAAAAATTCCTGAGAAAATTGGGTTCCCTCGTCTCCTTGTTTCGGGTGAAGCAAATGTGATTGAACCACTCGAAAAATATTCCATCGCAAAATATTATGACGGAAAACTCGTCAGTCATAACGGTAAATTTTCATACCCTTCCGACGACTTTGGATTGACCAATAATACCCCCATTCGTGATGGCTATTTTGATAACGGAGGTTACAACCATTACCTGCTTCGAAAAAATTATTTAGACCTCATCGTTTTATCCTTACCAAAGACAAGTACACTCCATTGGTTTACGACTTGTTCATACCTTTTTAGTTTCTTCGGATTGTTTTTACTGATTCCACTTTCCATTAGACGTAGGAAAGAACTTTTCTATTTCAGACAATTTTCTTTGGCGATTCGAATTCAAATAGTTCTCATTGGATTGGTGTTTGTCACCCTCTTGGTTTTTGGTTTGGGTAGTGGTTCATTCGTAACCAACCAATACAAAGAATATACTAACGAGATGATTAGAGAGAAAATCCGTTCCTTGGAGCGTGATATGAAACAAAAATATGGTTCGAAAACAGATTTAACGATTGAGCAAAATGGAGATGCATTGGAATATGTTTTACAAAAATTGGCTTCAGTTTTCGTGACCGATATCAATATGTATGACCAACAAGGATTTCTATTAGCGAGTTCAAGACCGAAAATTTTTAACATCGGATTGCTTTCCGAACAAATCAATCCAAAAGCACTTTTTGAGTTAAACCAGTTTCGTAAATCTGAATACATTCACGAAGAAACCATCGGTAACTTGCAATTCTTATCCGCTTATCTTCCATTGTACAACAACGAAGGAAATTTATTAGCCTTTATCAACTTACAACACTTTGGTCAACAGCAAGGGGTCGAGTTTCAAATCAAGCAATTCTTAGAAGCGATTATGAACGTTTCTATTTTGTTGCTTGCCTTATCTGTATTGTTTGCCTTATTCGTTTCAACGTGGGTTACCTCACCCTTACGTGCTTTACGCCAAAGTTTTTCTAATCTACAATTAGGGAAATATAACAAACCGGTTCATTATGGCGCAAAGGACGAAATTGGAGCGCTTGTAGAGGATTACAATACAAAATTGAAAGAACTAGCCACTACGACACAAAAACTCGCTCAAAGCGAACGAGAGAGTGCTTGGCGTGAAATGGCAAAACAAGTGGCGCACGAAATTAAAAATCCACTTACGCCGATGAAATTGAGTTTACAACAATTGCAACGCATATACGACCCGGAGCAACCGATTTCAAAAGAGCAACTCAATCGTGTTACTTTATCGCTCATCGAACAGATTGATGCTTTGGCTAAAATCGCCGGAGAATTTTCCAATTTCGCCAAACTGCCCAAAGCAAACGAACAATCTTTGGATTTGGTTTCCCAATTGGAAAGTGTGATTACTGTTTTCAAACAAGAAGACAAAGTACAAATCAGCTTTGAAAAAGAACAATCCGAAGCCTATATATCAGGAGATAAAGATTTGTTATTACGTGTATTTAACAATTTGATTACAAACGCTATTCAATCCATTCCACAAGATAAAAATGGGGAAATAAACATTCGTTTACAACGCAAAGAAAACACTTGGTTAATTTCCATCGAAGACAACGGAACAGGTATTTCCGAGGAAGCTCAAGCCTCAATTTTTGTTCCGTATTTCACCACCAAAACCACAGGCACCGGACTTGGATTAGCAATGACCAAACAAATCATCGAACAACACCGTGGTGAAATTTGGTTCGAAACAAAACAAAGTGTGGGAACTACTTTTTTTGTGATGTTGAAGAAATGGGAGGAATATGGAGCAAAAAGTTAACCTAAAACAAATCGCTTTATTTTTTCTGAAATTAGGTTTTACTGCCTTTGGTGGTCCTGCTGTTCATATTTCTATAATGCAACAAGAATTAGTTGAAAAGAAAAAATGGCTTTCGAATGCACATTTTCTTGATTTAATCAGCGCAACAAATTTAATTCCAGGACCAAATAGTACAGAAATGGCAATTCATATTGGTTACGAAAAAGGAGGCTGGAAAGGGTTAATTTTAGCAGGTGTTTGTTTTATTTTTCCAGCTAGTTTAATTACTCTTTTCTTTGCTTATTTATACAAGAAATTCGAGTATTTACCAGAAACACATTCTTTTACTTATGGAATAAAAGCTGGAATTATAGCCATCATTTTAAGTGCCATTTTTCCATTGATTAAGCAATCTTTTAAAAACAATACTTTGTTATTAATTGGCATAGGGGTATTAATCGGGACTTATTTTCAAATTGGCGAACTATATTTACTAATTTCTGCAGGGATATTATATACGACTTTAAAATCAAATAAAAGTTTATTCAACAAGCAATTATTACCCATAATTATTCAAAAAACCGGAATCAATTTATCGATTAATGGGCTTAATACAAAACTGTTTTTCATCTTTCTCAAAGTTGGTGCTATTTTATATGGAAGTGGATATGTTTTGTTTGTGTTTTTAAATACTGAATTAGTAGAAACAAATATTTTAACTCATAAACAACTTGTAGATGCTATTGCAGTTGGACAATTTACACCGGGCCCAGTATTTTCTGCTGTTACTTTTATTGGATATCAAATAAATGATATACAAGGGGCTATAATTTCCACCATAGCTATCTTTGTACCCTCTTTTATCTTTGTTGCATTTTTACCAACATTCATCAAAAAAGTAAGAAATTCTACTTTTTTATCTCATTTTTTAGATGCCATCAATATTGCTTCGATAGCATTCATTCTCTCCATTTGCATAACAATGGGAAGTGATATAATATTTGATTGGAAAAGCATACTCATTCTTTTAATAAGTATTCTAATTACTTTCAAATACAAAAAAATAAATTCCTTTTTTATCGTTATTGGTTCTTCTTTTTTAGGATATCTACTTTTATTATTTTAGTTGAAGATAATTCCTCACTCCTCCTCAAACTCTATCGCGTTTCTTACTTGGATTTCAAACGCTTCTAAACTTTCAAAGTGAGTAAGTTGAATTTGTTTGTTTGTTTCTTCAAGTTCATTTAATACCTCTAAAAGAATTTCAAGTGGGTCAACCTCATACCCGAAAAGATTGCGGTCAAAATTAGTTCCAACAAGCAAACCATCGTTACTCATTCCGATACACCAATTTTCAAGGAATTCAGCCAAAGGTATTTCCGTAATTTGATAACCAGTCCATTCAGAATGAATACACGAATTCGCACCCGCTTTATCAGACCAAAAACAAAGAACATCAAACGAATTACCATCTTCGTCTTCTAACTCATTTGAATAAGAAGTAGCAAAACCATCTTCACCTTCCAAGGCATATACTTTTTCGTTTACACAAATCGTTTGAATAAATTTTTCGTGACGTTGTTTTAATGTTTGTTCGTTTTGGGTCATAATTATTGGGTTAGGTTAAAAAATTATTTAGAAAATGATACTTATTTTCTCCTCTCAAAAAACCACCATTTTGGTTTATACTCTTGACTTTGGACAAAATGCTCTTTAATGATTTGATTAATATGTTCCATTCCTTCTTTCACATTATCGGTAATCTTTAACAACTCTAAATCATTGATATCAATGGTTTGTTCAGAAGCCATTAGATGTAACTGTTCGAAAAGCGGTTGCCAATAATCTTTCCCAACCAGTACAATTGGAAATTTTTTGATTTTATCCGTTTGAATTAAGGTAATTACTTCAAATAATTCATCCATTGTTCCAAAGCCACCCGGCAACACAACAAAGGCATACGAATATTTGATTAACAATACCTTGCGAACAAAAAAGTGATTAAAACTTAGTACGATATCCAAATAAGGATTAGGACGTTGCTCCATCGGTAAAACAATATTACACCCGATTGATAAACCCTTTTCATCTTTCGCTCCACGATTGGCAGCCTCCATAATTCCGGGGCCTCCACCTGTCATCACAGCAAAATCTGACTTTACAATTTCACGACCAAATTCACGCGCTTGTTCATAGTACGGATGCCCTTCTTTGAAACGAGCCGAGCCAAAAACGGTAATGCACGGTCCTACAAAATGTAATTTTCTAAATCCACGAATAAACTCTGCCGTAATCTGCAACACGTGAACCAATTCACTCCATCGAGAAGAAGGACCTTTCAAAAAATGACGTTCACGTTTGGAATTTTGGATTGGCATAGGGGTTAAATTAGGAAATTAAATGTACGAAAATAAAAAGAGATTAATCCATCAAAAACTCTTCTACATTTTCAGGTGTGATAATAAAAGTTTCAGCGTTTGGATAGGCATCTGTGAAGGTTTTAGGTATTTTATGTTTTTTCGTGCTATTCCATTTAAATTCAAAGGCTTTTAATACAGCATCTTGTTCTTCTAAATAGTCAACTTCTTGCTGTTGTGTTGTTCGCCAAAAATATCGAAAACCATAAAAATCATTTTTTTGAAGGTATTTTAATCGCTCACTGATAACATAATTTTCCCATAATGCACCTACGTCTGTGCGTAACTCAACAGGCGAAAAATTACCGATGATTGCATTGCGGATACCGTTATCATAAAAATAAATTTTACGGCTCTTTTTTAACTCATTGCGTACATTCCGACTAAAAGCAGTTAATCGATACACGACATACGTTTTTTCAAGCAAATCTATATAACGTTCAACCGTCTCTTTATCTGCTCCAATCGTCTTTGCTAATTCATTGTACGAAACTTCATTTCCCACTTGAAGCGCTAGGGCTTTCAGTAAAGATTGTAAAACATCCGGTTTTTTTAATTTCTGGTGAGATAAGACATCCTTGTATAAATAACTATCTGATAAAATAGATAGTATCTTCTTTTCGTTTCCAGGATTATTTACAACTTCTGGATAATAACCAAAAACCAAACGTTCATTAAGTAATCGTTTCTCTGTTAACAATCCGTGTTTATTAACCATTTCTTCAAACGAAAAAGGCAAAAGCAAATGTTCCCATTTACGACCAGTCAAAGGTTCATTTATTTCCTCGGCTAATTCAAACGCAGAGGAACCCGTAGCAATAATTTGTACCTCTTTTAATTTGTCAACACCAATTTTTAAGGTCAATCCAATATTTTCAATACGTTGTGCTTCATCTATGATCACCAACTTTGCATCACGAAAAAGTCGTTTTAATTTCAACTCATTCATATTCTTAAATAACTCTCTTACATCCGCATCGTCTCCATTAAAAATAACGTGTGGCACAGTCGTTTTTTCAAGAATTAATTCTGTTAAAGTTGATTTCCCTACTTGTCTAGGTCCTAAAATCAAAATAGATTTACCTGTAAATAATTCTTTTTCAATTTTATGTAGAATATTTCTTGTAATCATTTTGTTTTTATTTTAATCAAAAGTATAATAATTTTCGTATGAAAACGAGAAAAAATATAATATTTCTCGTATATAAACGAAAAATATCATAATAATTTTCGTTTTGGGTGTAATTCATCGGACCAATTTCAACTAAATTTTCTCCCAAAACATTCCTATTCTTTCATTTTTGATTAACTTAAATAAAAAATCAATCTATACCTATGGCGAAAATTTGGAATTTGTTACCGCAACCTACAAACAACGAAATTGAAACAATACAAAACGCCTTAAGCATACCTCATCATTTTGCTAAAATTCTAGCTCAACGTGGATTTCAAACCTTCGACCAAGCGAAAGATTTTTTCCGACCTTCGTGGGAACATACACACAATCCATTCTTAATGAAGAATATGGATAAAGCCGTGGAACGTTTAAATCAGGCGATAAACTCCAACGAAAAAATATTACTTTTTGGGGATTACGACGTGGATGGAACTACCGCTGTGTCTGTCATGTGGAATGTATTGATTGATTATCATGGACGTTTGGATTATTACATTCCAGACAGATATGCAGAAGGATACGGAATTAGTTTTCAAGGAATAGACTATGCCAAAGAAACAAGGGTGAGTTTGATTATTGCGCTTGATTGTGGAATACGTGCCATCGATAAAGTGAACTACGCACGAGAATTAGGGATTGATTTTATCATTTGCGACCACCACCAACCAGGCGAAGAAATTCCAGATACCATCGTACTCGACCCTTTACAAAAAGATTGCTCCTACCCTTTCAAAGGTCTTTCAGGTTGTGGCGTTGGCTTCAAATTATTGCAAGCCTTATTTGAAACAAACAATTGGGGAACAGAGGTATTACACCAACAATTGGATTTATTAGCCATTAGTATTGGTGCTGATATTGTTCCTGTTACCGATGAAAACCGTATCTTTTGTACTTATGGATTAGAGGTGCTCAATAAAAATCCACGCTTGGGAATTCGGGCCTTGGTGCAACTGGCAAAACGAGAATTTCCTTTGTTACTCACCGACGTGGTTTTTGTCATTGCTCCACGCATCAATGCCGCTGGTCGAATTCAGTCGGGAATAAAATCAGTAGAATTAATGATTTCAACCGATGCTGAAGCGGTAAATACCATTGCCAGAAGCATTGATACAGATAACGAAGAACGCAAAGAATTAGACGCTCAAATTACCTTCGAAGCCTTGCAACAAATTGAAGAAGACGCTACGTTTACTAGTAAAAAAACAACCATTGTCTTCCATCCAGAATGGCATAAAGGGGTCATTGGAATTGTGGCTTCCCGCTTAATTGAAACGCACTACCGACCAACAATTGTACTCACGCAATCGAATGGAAAATTAACTGGTTCAGCGCGAAGCATCAAAGGGGTGGATATTCACGAGGCTCTGACCCGTTGCGAAGACGTATTGGAACAATTCGGTGGACACACATTTGCGGCAGGAATGACCCTACTACCTGAAAATTTGGAAGCATTTATGCACCGTTTTGATACAGCAGTTACGCAATTACTTGACGAACCAATTGTAGATGAAATCATTACCGTAGATACTGAAATTAGTTTTGATGACATTTTTCTAACTACTGAAAACCCAAAAGAATTCCCAAAATTAGGTCGTTTAATTGGACAGATGGAACCTTTCGGACCAGGAAATATGAAACCGCTTTTTATGACCAAAAACTGTATCGTTTGTGATGCTACTTTACTCAAAGGCGAACACTTAAAACTATTACTCAAAGAGGGTAACCGTGAGTTGATGCTTCCTGCTATTGGTTTTAGAATGCCTGAATTATATGACCTCGCAAGTTCGGGTTGCGCCATTGACATTATTTACACCCTCGACGCAAATACGTGGAACAACAAAACAACGGTTCAATTAATGCTGAAAGATATACGGAAGAGTGAGAGGGGTTGAATTATATGCAATTAAATATAATTTAGATTAAAAGTTTGATTTTATATGTAAAAACATATACTCATTTATTCAACCGTTGATAAAACAAGTCTTACGCTATCACTCTTTCCACGTGATTCTCGCCAAACGCATACGGAATATATGCCAAGGATGGAATTTCATTCGTGATAATCACAGTTCCACGTTTACCCAAAGTAATACTTCCGTGTGTCTCTTGAATTCCCATTGCATAAGCAGCATTCAATGTGAGTGCATTGATGGCTTCTTCGGGTGTCATTTTCATTTTGATACACGCTAATGACATCACTACCTGTAAATTACCTGTTGGTGTAGTTCCTGGGTTATAATCACTTGCAAGCGCAACAGGTAAACCTGCTTCCATTAATTTTCGAGCGTTTCCAAAAGGAATACTGATAAAATGCGAACAACTTGGTAACAAGGTCGGCATACATTCAGAATGCTTGATAGCATCAATATCCTCGTCGGAAATTTCCTCTAAATGGTCCACAGACAAAGCACCTAATTCAATCGCTTTTGCAATTCCACCCATAATAGAGAATTGATTTACATGTACCTTCGGTGTTAATCCATATCTTTTACCAGCAGTCAAAATTTCTTCCATTTCTTCCACTGAAAAATAATTGCGTTCACAAAAAATATCGATATAATCAGCCAATTGTTCTTCGGCAATTTTAGGCAACATTTCATTGATAATTAAATCAATATATCCTCTATGGTTTTCTTTATATTCTTTTGGAAAAGCGTGAGCACCCAAAAACGTTGCTTTTACCGTTATAGGCAAAGTCTCTTTCAAACGTTTGATCACACGAAGCATTTTGATTTCTGCTTCTACCGTCAATCCATATCCCGATTTAATTTCAATCGCACCCGTACCTGTAGCTATCACTTTTTGTACACGTTGAAGTGCTTCTTCGTACAATTCATCTTCCGATTTTTCGGCTAATCTACGTGCAGAATTTAAAATTCCTCCCCCTTTCAATGCAATCTCCTCATAGGAAAGTCCTTTGATACGATCAACAAATTCCTCTTCTCTGCTCTTAGCAAAAACAATGTGTGTGTGCGAATCACAAAATGCAGGAAGTACGTATTTCCCCTCTGCATCAATCACTTCCACTCCTCTCCAATCGGTAATTCCTTCCCATTCATCCATTTTACCATAGGCTACAATGATGCCATCTTCAATCGCTAAAAATGCATTTTCCAAGATGGGTAAGTGCTGCATTTCAGCACCGATACGAGCAATGGGCATATCTTCGCCATATTGAACTAATCCTTTGATATTTTT
>JACCDO010067587.1_pt1 | contig 42722 bp, 34 predicted proteins | sample 7446101 | NCBI WGS metagenome assembly JACCDO01 (sample SAMN15323440, study PRJNA562643) | freshwater metagenome | isolation source: river surface water | place: USA:Blue River Watershed | collected 2017-08-16 | reverse complement strand
TTTCCCACTTATTTTCATCTTTAATGTAAATCGTTTCTCTCTTTTTGTCGGTGCAATGAACCGGTCTTTGTGTTACATCCATCTCCTTCAAGTTCTTCACAATAATATTAGAAATTCCCTCTACATAGCCCAATTCGCCTACCTTTTCCAAGTCACTCAGCTGTAATTGAATAGATTCCACGAAATCCATAATATTCATCGCATCTTTACAAGTCTCATTCAAGAAAAATTGAAGATTAAAGGCTTTGTTGTGTGAATTGGTATTATTTGTCGTTGTATTATGACTATTATTCGTAGTGCCATTCTCAATCACTTTCATCATCATATTTTGTTGTTCCAACATGATGGTTTTTAATTCACTGTTCTCTTTTATAAGCATCATTATCAAGTCTTTATCAGTAGGTTCATTATATATTTTTATTTTATTATCTTCTGATCCATCTAATTCAGTTAATACGGAATTTACACAACACGATTTTTTATGTTTCCATAATCCCTGTCGGTGTTTATATTCTTTGCCACAATTACAAGAAAATGTTTCGGAACTTTTTGGAACTTTTTTGTAATCCATTTCGTCATCCTGTGTAATCTTTTTATGTTTGTATGTCAAAATATGTCTATCATATTGACTTTTGCGACATGTATAATAATGACACAAATTACAGTAAAAATTCTCGGAACTTTTTGGAACTTTTTTGTAATCCATTTTGTCCTCTAAATTAGGACAAGAAAAAGTTCCTAAACCCTTTTTTCGGAAAATAATAAAATTTTACAGTAACAAAATTAGAATTATTTTTTTGGTGCCCAGATGCTAATTTTCAATTATGCAGCGAAAAAAGTATTTTTAGCTATAAAATATTTTCACTTTTCAAAAATGGACAAAAAAAATGTCCAATTTTCATTTTTCAAAAAAACTTTCCCGAAAAATTTCAAAAATTTATGCTACATGTGTAGGACCGTTTTTAGGACGGATTTCCAGTAGCCCCCTTCATTATGTAGTATTTCTGGGTCTAGATTTGTCTAGAATCGCAAATTTTTTATACAACTAAAAATATATGTCCGACGCTTTTGTAAATCAAATTACTCTAGATTGTCTACTCAATAAAGATATGTATAATAAACATTTAAGGAATAAAAAATCGCGCCAAATCAATAAAGAAGAGCGCAAATTTTATCGCAAACGCACATATAATTTATTCAAGGAAATTATAAATGGAAAACCACCAAAGGATTTAGCCCCCGATGTGAAATACGCATATGACACTTTTGTAAACACAGCTATACAATATTTCAAAATGATTGACAACAATGATATAATACAGTCTGAATATAAAGACTTACATTTGAATCTAGAAGATGGTAGTGGGTGTATTATAGATTGTTCAGCAAATTTAGGAAAACAGTCAGAGGCGGATTCTCTATTGATGCGTTCGGTTAAAATAAACGTGCCTACTTTAGATAAATATGTAAAACGAATTAGCACAAAACCACCCGAAAAATTAATTTTACCTCAGCAAAAAGAAATCAACTTACAAGACCCAGAATTAAAAAATAAAGGTGTAAAAAATTCAGGACAAAAAGAAAAAAAGGTAAAAAATGAACAAAAGGAATAGAATAATTGAAAAAAAGAATAATATCACTAATATTTATGAAGACCAAAACACATAAAAGAAAAATACAGAAATTATACACAACAAAAATAAATACAAAAACAATAAAAAATAATAAAAATAAAAATCATAACGGGGTTATAAGACGCTCCAGACATCATAATAAAAGTTTAAAGCTAGTAAAGGTAAATTGTAGTCCGAAACCAAAAGGTGAAATAAACGATTTTACTTGTTATACTAACAAGTCTTTATATAAATTAAGGGATATGTGGAATGCAAGACATCCAGATGTTAAAATCACGACAAATTCACCAAAGGAGATTCATCGTCAAATAAGTGAACATTTAAGTGGTGTTTGTAATAAAGAATCATGTTGGTTAAAACAGAAAGCCGAATTTGGACCAGTTGAAAGCGACATGGCAGACTCATTTGCGCCCGAATCGCCTCCAGAATGGAAAAAAAATCCAAACGAATGGTTATCTAGTATAGACATTATAAATGTAATGAAACAATACGAAAAGGCTTATAAATGTTTTGATTTTATAGGTCCAACACCTATTGATTTTGACACTAGAAAATTATACGGCGAATGTGTATGGGACGAATTATGTAATTTTAGTGTTGAAGAACAAATAAAAAACGGAAAAAATAAAATTGGTATCATTTTCAATACAGATCCTCATTATAAATCCGGTCAACATTGGATATCTATGTTTATCAATATTAAAAAGAAGAAAATATTTTTCTTTGACAGTGTAGGTGACAAACCACCTCGTGAAATAATAAAATTAGTGGACCGTATTAAAGAACAAGGAATGAATTTAGAAAAAAAAATAAATTTCAAGTTTGATAGTAATGAGGGCATAGAACACCAATATGGCAACACAGAATGTGGCATTTACTCGTTGTTTTTTATTGTTCATATGTTGGAAGATAAAATGACGGAACATTATTTGAAAACTCATATTTTAAAAGATGAATACATGAATAAATTCAGACACGTTTATTTTAATGATTCATTATAATACTTCCGCTAGTAAAATATATAAAAATATCCTGTTGATATTTATATATATAATTATGCATATAACAAACTTTTTAAACAAAGAAAATGTAAACACATTATGGGATGTTATTAGTGACGAAGACATATTTAAATCGTTACATAGAGACGCCCAAAGTCAAATATTACATGTTTTTTCTAGTAATATTAAGGGTTTTTTTGAAAATGAAAAAACCAAGACCAACAATTTGATAGAAATCAATAAAAAATATATGGTCCTGATATTAAATTATATAAAAAATAATTTTTCCAGGCAAGCACATAATAAAATTAGAATATACGAAGAAACCCCAGTAAAAGAATTGATTACATATGAAGAAATACAAAATGACCGTCAGTCGCAATTTGAAAAAGACTTGGGTAAGCTTCAAGAAGAATTTACTAATTCAATGACACTACCAGTGCCAGAAGTACCTAAGTTTGCCGACAATTATAAAGATGCACCTATCTCGGAAATGGACAAAATGATTAAAGAAATGACCGCTAAAAGAAATTATGATGTTGAACAAATAAATCGCAACAACCAAGAATTCATAAATTTAGCAAATGGCAATAATACAAACAATTGGTTAACGCCACAAGAAACATCTATTAAAACGGACAAATTTACTAGTCAAATAATTGAAGAAACACCACAAAATAACAAAAAACTGAAATATTTAAATATTGAACAACCACCAGATATACCAAAGAAAAATGTTACTTGGGGCGAAAATACAAATTATCATACAAAAGATGAATTAGAAGAAAATATTTTTAAAAAATTAAAAAAGGTTGGACTAGAAAAGAATGACGAAAAGAATGACGCATACATTTATAACGCAACAAATACGGTTAAAATAACTGCCGAAGATAGAATAACCCATTTGGAAAACGGGTTGGCAGTATTAAACAACAAGATGGATTTACTAATTGATTTACTAAAACAAAATAAATGATTACAAAATAAAATGATTACAAAATAAAATGATTACAAAATAAATGATTACAAAATAAATGATTACAAAATAAAATGATTACAAAATAAAATGATTACATAATAAATATAAATATATAATCATATATAACATTAGAATATGAAGGCCACTATTTTATTTTTACAGTTACTAAGTTTATGTTATACTATTATTGCACATCACAATTATTACAATTATAATAGTATTCGTATTAGAAATACCGGTTTACGGATGATTATTTTTAAAGAGAAAAAATTACCAAAAATAGTACAAAAATTAAAAAATTTTTATGAAATATGTTATTATAAATCTATAGCTTCTTTTGGTGAAGGTATACAAGATTATAATAATTTAAGTGAAGAGGAAAGGACTCTCATAGAATCAATCATATCTCTATGTTACTAGTAATTTCAACACTTTCTCACCGCGTTCATTAATTTCATAAGTACCAACCTTTAATGGCGCGATTGTATTGTCATTTAGTGCCTTTTTATAAATTTCCTTGTCATACAAATCCATTACGTCTTTACCAACTCTTTTATATATATAATCAACGCCGTTAATTGTAATGGGTTTACCAGTCCATTCAATCTCCACTTTGTTTGCCTTTACAGTAGAATCATTTTGTTGCTCTGCATAGTCAGGAACATACGCAAATGTGTCATTTGAAGGATCGCCAAAATTAACACACTTGCCATTTGAATAAATATAACAATCAAACGCGGATTCTTTTATTGCGTCGGTAAGCTGGGCTGTTAAATTCGCTTTGATTTCCGAGATTTCATAAAGATACTGGTCACTTGTGATGGGGACTTTTGGAACAGCCTTGCTCAAATCTTTTCTTTTAAGTTCAATCGCTTCATCGGATTTTAATTGTGCTTCAGAAAATGTCATTAAATAAACAAATACTTCAACCGTTTGTAATTTTTTGGGCAAATCTTTATGACTACAAATACGTCTAGCGCGACCAATGACCTGCTCCAAACGAACTGGGTGCCAATAAGGCTCCATAATATGAACAAAACGTGTATTACGCAAGTTGATACCTTCTGAACCGGATGATGTAATCATAAAGACTTTAATTACCTCACCCATGTTATTATTACGATATTTAGATTTCAATACGTTGCCAATACTATCTGGAATAGCGTCCCATTCACCGTTATAAATGTGACGAATCATCTCTTTTTCTTCACTTGTTTCTGTGCCGGTATACAACGCGTAAGTAGGTTTACCTTCATTTGCCTCAGAAATATCAATTTCCCAAATATTCATGTGATTCTTTTTAATTTTAAATCTGGCAAACCCATTTTTCTCTAGAACTAAACTAAACAGACCGATACCTTCGGCAGTTCTAAATTGAGTGTAAACTAGATGCAACCCTTCGTACTCTTTGTCCTGAATATTATCTAATATATGTAAAAATTTGGGGCTATATGTTTCAAGTGCTTCAGGAGTCAAAAAATCATTTGAATGTTCTTCAATATTTTTAATAGCTCTATCTAGTCTTTCTTTATACGCGATACCTCCAATCGTGTCTAGAATTTCATCTCCTTCAATTTCGCCTTCACGATCATCTTGAACATCTTGTTTCGCTTCCGTTTTATTACCTTCTTTAATAATTTGACCCATATCAGATATTTCTATTTTATCTTCGTTTTGTTCATCTTTTTCGTCATCTTTTTTCTTTTTACTCTCTGGGATTGGTCTATCAGGTATAATAAAATTACAAAACAACCGAGAGAAAATACGATATGTAGAAGATTTTTCTTCAAACAATTCAGCGGTATCGGTTGGTGGTCTTCTTTTGGACTCAACTTCACGTTCTTTTTTTCGCGCGCTTTCATAGACTTTAAATTGAGTGTCACTCATAGGAATTTTAACAATATGATAATCTATGCCAAGTTGTTTATTATATTTTGGTAATAAACTCTCTTGGGCACTTCTGAAATAGGACGACAAGCCTAATATGCGTCGCTTCAAAGCATCTACGTTTTTCAGTTTTTTATCACTATCATTAATGTAACGAGCCAAGAAACTATTCAAATCATCAGGTAAAGCCTTTTTATTAATAATTTCAATACCTTGAGGAACAACGTCAATGTCGTTTCTTTTCAAAATACCAATGATTTTTCTTTCAAAATCATCGTCGGATGTAAATTCCGTATCCATAACATTTTCGCCAGTTTCATCTTTTTTGATGTTGGAGACACCTTGATACCCAGATTCCTTTTTAATCTTATTTTTAAATCCAAATGGGTTTCTAGTAATTGTCAAAATTTTGCTGGAAGGTGAATAATCTAAATAGTCTAGTGATTTTTCGCCTAACAATAGGTCTTGTAAACTTTGTCTATCTATTTTGTTTTTGGTATTTACAACTAAAGGGATTCTCCACGTTTTAATATAACCCCTCAAAATATTGAAAAGAATCGCAAATTCGTTTGGATAATTGATAACGGGTGTTCCTGATAAAAGCACGATGCGCGCATTTTTTGCCCGCAACAACATATAATATAACTTGGTGGCCAAATTTAGTGGAGTGTGTTCGCCAAATAAGCTTTCGCCGTCATCTTCTTTTTCATTGGTTTCACCCTCTTTTTGCGCAGCCTTCTTTTTCTTCTTTTCTTCCCCAGGAATCGCCTTTTCCTTTTTAAGTTTATTAACAATTCTACTAATTAAATTGTGTGCCTCATCAATAACAACTACGGCATTATCAAAAATATTTCTGGTAAATTTAGAAGTCATTTCTGAAAGACGTTGTGCGCGCAAACCATTATAATTAATAAAAGTGTATTTTTGTTTAATCATTTCGTTTAATTGTTCTTCCAAAACTTTTTTATTGGTGTCACTAAGGTCATCATAATTAGATGGTTTTTTTACGTTTATGAAAAATGCGCCGTTATGTCTGCGTATATATTCTTGTGGTAAATTTAATAGGGCGGAAATGGTTGTTAATGCCTCTGGATTATCAACCGTAGAAATCCATTCCCAAAATTGGTTTCTTTTGTAGAGCAAATCACCTGCCTTTTTTAATTCTTCTATATAATTGGCTCTTAAAGAAGCGGGCGTCATGATGATAACACGTTTGGAATCTTTCATTCCCTCGGCAATTGCTATAGAGGTGGCAGTATTATGAGTTACTGTAAAATCACCCATTACATATCTACAATTTTCGTCAATCATAAAACCGTAATAATCGTCTTCGTTTACGTATTCAACATTTATTCCAGTAACCAATACATCCTTGTCCACCTTTGAAAAAGGTGGAGTCAAAGTACGAGCTCCTAATTTCCTAGGTATTTCTTCAACACAGTTTCCATTTATAGAAATAGTATGTGTTTTTCCTCTTTTTTTATAGCAAGCAAAACCTAAACTTCTAGATAAATAAATAACATCTTCCAATAGTTTTTCATTTTTTAGTGTAAATTCAAATGACTTTGCTCCATTTCCGTCTAACAAACCAGCTAATAATTTTAATCTATTTTTTCGCGAATTGCACTTATAGAGTAATGGGATATGCTTATCATTTGAGGTGCTTCCTCCTAAACAATACCCAATTAGATATGGGTCTATTGGCAATTCTTTTTCAGGAAAACTTATAGGAACCTTATAACCTTTTAAACATGATTTCATTTTTTTTGATAGTTTCAAGTAATTTTTTATTGAAATTTCTAATATATTTTCGCAAGTATTTTTATTTCTTTTTATATCCTCAAAAAAGGTTTCTGCTTCTGTAAGATTACTGTATGTTTTAGATTGGAATTGATTGTTTTCTATCCATTGAATATTAAAGTTAGTATTTGCGGTGTAATTATTTGCGCTTAATTTTGGAAACCCTGATGCCTTTAAACAAAGAATGTGTTCTTCGTTTACAGTATATTTTTCACCCTTAATAGGTATAACATTATACATTTTATCACGCCCTCGTGCCAAAGATTTCACTTTACGAGGAGTAGAATCATCTCCCATTAACAAATCGCCGACTTGAATGTCTTGGACCATTTTAATTGTTCCGTCTGACATCATAATAGGAGTGTTTTTTGCGTGACATTTTCCCGATCCTAAACCGTGGTACAAGAGCAAACCACGGTAAGGTGTATATAAATTCATATAATCACGCACAATTTTTTGATGCGTTAATAAATTAAAATTAGTACTAGTTTGTCCAATCGTATCACAAGATATACTTTCCTTATTTTCCGCCAATTCCTTGCGGTATGGTTCAAAAAGCGAATTAATAAAGTTTACAAAAATCTCTCTATTATTCATATAATAACTAGAAACTTTGATAATAACAGGTGGAGTCTTTCTAGGCATACGTTTTCTTAAATCAGTATCGCCAATTTCAACCAGTGTTTCTGGACCTAAAATGGCAACACCTTTTTCCATTTTTTGGGTGCGTCTGTAATTCTTTTTAGGAGCTTTAATAGGTATCACTTCAGCTTCCACATTTTCTTCAAATTGAACATTCTTAGGAACAGCGTCTTCCTCTTCTTCATCTTCTTCAATAACAAGTGGTTTTTTAACGTCTATTTTTTGTATTTTTTTAGGTTGTATTGACACTGGAATTGGCTCAGATTTCTTTTTCTCTTCTGAATCCTTTACAACCGGTTTAATTGTCACCTTAAGTTTTTTACTTTCTAATAATTTTTTAGTAAGCTCCAGACGATCATAACCCTTTTGAGTTTCGTCTACAATTATAAGCTCTTTCTTTTCTTCGGCATCTTTATCTTGCTCGTCATTTTTTAATCCAATAGGTTTTCTATGTTTTTTAACTCCTTTTATAACAACGGCAACACGTTCTCTATCTTCAACGTTTGGTTTTATCATTAATTTATCTTTTAATGCGGCTAAAGGATTCATATTACTTATATAATTTAAGTATATAAATTTTTATATTTTTACAAATGAAATGATAATAAACAATATATGTTTATTTTTCGTCAATATCTAAAAACTTTATCGCTTCATTACAAGCAATTTGTTCCGCTTTGCGTTTTATTTTGTGTTGACCTTCACCCATAAATATAAAGGCCTTACCATTTTCGGCAACAAAATCTTGAATAGCCTTGAAATTTTTAAAGAACGAAATATCAACCGCTTCACTATGCGATAAATTGTAAATTTGTTGTCCTAAACACAGATATACGCCCATTTTATAACCTAATTCAACATCATGCTCAATTTCCAAATAATGAGGAGTTACTTTAAATTCTTTTTGAACTCTAACTTGTAATATATTTTTATAATTGTCATCGTTTTGAATAAGAGCTACCCAGTCAATATGCTTTTCAAATACATTTTCTATGAATTTTTGTGCCATTTGAAAACCAGGACCAGTTACAAACATAGTCTGAAACCAATTTTCATCATCTTTAACAACAACTTTATTAAAATCTAGAAAAAGAGCTCCTATAAAGGCTTCAAACAAACATCCTAATTTCTTTAAATTAGTTCTAATCTTTTTTTCTTCTGCGTGTTTAGACAAAATCACCCATTTGTGAAGACCCATTTCTAGCGCAATTTTTCCTATGGCTTCATTCTTGACAATGGCGATTTTTTTCTCAGTCATGAAACCTTCATCTGCCTTAGGAAAACGTCTGTAAAGTAAATATTTAGTAACGCATTCCAAAACTCCATCTCCTAGAAATTCTAAACGTTCGTTGGATTTGCTGCTAAGAGGCATACAATCTGGTGGTCTTTCCACAATGGTAATGTTTTGTTGTATATTTTCAAAATTGGGACGTTTTGTATATGAACGATGAACAAATGCGCGTTCATAGAGGGCCATATTATCTACAGTTGTCGGTAATCCATACCTAGAAAGAATAGATTGAACTTCGCTCAATGTAATCTTAATATTTAATGAATTATATGGGTTAAATATTAAACCTTCATCTGTCTTTATAATGTCGTCGTCTCTTATTATTTCCTTATTATCCATCGTGCGCAAGTAATATAGTATATATTAACTATATGACTTTATATGGTTTCAATATATATTATACAATTGTTTCACTACACCATTGTTCCACTACACCATTGTTAGAGCAAAACCCTTTATTTATTTTGTAAATGCGTAATATTGTAATTATATCGCATGAAAAAAGAATTTCAGGTGAATGAATAAATCCTAAATTACGTTTCAAGTAATTTAGGAAATAATATAAAATAATAAAATTTGGTAAGGTTTCAATTGTAAATCATTCCAAAATGACCGTCGTTTTAATTGCGCAAAGGTCTAACAAATGATAAACATAAAAATATAATCATGTCCGCATATTTCAAGTTGTATTAACCGTGTTCTTTTAGAAGGGTTCAAAAGCCTTCAAAAGGATTTATTTTCAAGTATTTAGAAGAAAAATAAATAATAACCCCTCCTTTTAATAAATTAAAATCTTTTTGTAGTATATAAAATGGTCTACATGTCTGGTAGTAAACGTGCTCGTAACCAATCTTCAATTGTTAACAGAACAAACGTGTGTGGTGGTCCCAAGAAAGCCGGTACCGCACCACGTGTAGGTTGGTATATGTCCAGTATGCCTTTCTTATTGAGAGCTCCTCAAAATAACCCTCGTTTCTGTATTCCTAACACAACTGTCCAAACCCAAAAGGTCGGATACCGTGCTACAATTGGTGGAAACATGGGTTAAACATTTTAGCAAAATTGGTGCTTTATTATATAAATATTTATATGCTTAAAATGATTTAATAAGATATTATTAAATTATTAAATAACTTATGATAATCAAAGTTGATACACGCGAACACGACCTTTTACAACAAATAACCATGCTAACGGCAAATATACCTATTTTTAAAGACATTGTAATTAAATCAGAAACATTACCGATAGGAGATATTATTATTTGTGATGACAAAGAAGAGAAGCTAATTATAGAGAGAAAATCGGTCACGGATTTGCTAGCAAGTATCAAGGATGGAAGATATGAGGAACAATCATATAGGCTAAATGGTTTAAATCACCATAATCACAATATTATTTATTTAATTGAAGGTGATGTAAACAGAGTGAATCGTTTCAAAACCGACAATAAGATTGAAAAGCTGACTTTATATTCGGCAATGTTGTCACTCAATTACTACAAAGGATTTTCAGTATTTAGATCATTTTCATTGGAAGAAACTGCGACAATACTTTGTAATATGGCTTATAAATTAGAAAAGGACCCAACTAAAAAACCATTTTATCAGAATTCACCTTCATCACTTATGGTAGTTCAATCACCATCACAACAATTAGGTGGAAACGAAGAGACCAAGTCGTGTGAAACTCCGACATCTTCTGAACAAGTTGAACAATCTGAAAAGGACTATGTTAGTGTTATTAAAAAGATAAAAAAAGAAAATATTACTCCGGAAAATGTAGGCGAAATCATGTTGTGTCAAATTCCCGGCATTAGTTCGGTTACCGCTTTGGCTATTATGGAAAAATACAAGTCCTTGCCAAATTTAATAAAAGAACTAGAAAATAATAATGATTGTTTAAAAGATATTTCATCCACCAACGCAAAAGGACAGACGAGAAAAATAAGTAAAACGAGTATATCAAATATTGTAAGATTCCTGTTGAAAAAATAAAAATATATATTATGAAGAAAGAATTACAGAATTTGTTTTTATTTATAGGAATTTGTCTATTTTTATATTTGATATTTAGAAATTTTAATTTTAACTTTAGAAATAGAGAAGGTATGACAACAGATGCTTCTGGAAATATAGTAGACCCATCCGGAAACGGTATAGCCGGAAATGCATCCACTTATGGAGCAACTATAAAAGCCGCATCTATAAAATTTCAAGATACATTTTTGATTAGCAAATATCGTTCAGATTATGAAACAGTTATACTTAATTTAGACGATTTAGTGAATAATTTGATGTTGAACACCGCATTGTCAATAGACGCAAATAATCCCGATAAAGCTATTGAAAAATTAGCAAATTTACAGCAAGCTAAAATGGCATTAAATAATGTCATGAAATTTGTTGACACAAGTAAATAAATATATTTTGGTCACTTTTACAAAAGTTGAGCAAAAGAACTGAAAATAATTATTATGATTTGTGATATAATAATTATTCTATTTTGTAAAAAATGACGATCACGATGATGACGAACTAAAATTATGGTATATAAATATTCACTTCGTTTTCTTTATAATAACCTTTATCTACTAAATTTTGAGTATAATCGGCACCACCCCAATTAGGATCCATTGGATTTGGGCTAACTTGTGCCTGTTGTTGTGTAGTATCCATCGTGTCTAATGGAGTGGTTGTGCCAATATAATAACTCGTTTGATCATAGGCTGGATATGAACTTTGGTTATATGGCGGGTCGTTTCTAGTTGCGTCCACTAAAAGAGTAGGGTTTGGGTATGCTTGGTCTCCTACTGGTTCTAATGCGGACTCCATCATTGGTGTATCTTGAGAAGCTATTCCAGTTGGAGAAGCACTGGATGGAGGTAATCCTGCCTGCGGTTCGGATACACTTGGTCTAGATTTGTAAACACGATTGCCTTGAGCGTCATAACTTTCTTGTAAATATAATACAGGACATCTAATGTTTTGACTTCTTTGCCAATCAAGAAATTCGGTATAATCTTCTAAATTTTCAAATTCTATAGGATTTACTCCAGGAACTTGTGCCAATTTAGAATTATATAAATAAAATCGCGATCCTTTTTGTATAAGCATGTCTGGGCATCGGGGTTGATTATTCGTTAAACCTTCTGAATATTTAGTCTCGTATCCTTTTGCGTAAAAAAATAAACCAATTAGAAAAAGTAATACAAATAAATAGGCTATTAATGTCATTATATTATACAAGGATAAAAATGTTAAGATTTATTTAATTTTAGTATTTTAATATATACAATTTATATATATGGTTTATCTAGAAATTGATAAAAATAACTACGAAAAAAGAGCGAAAAATAGTAAAAAAAATCTAATAGAAACATTGGATGATTATATGGGTAATAAAAAAAACCACGTATTTTTATTAATCTATATGGAAGGGTGTGGTCCTTGTAATGCCACACGTCCGGAATGGAAAAAAATAGAAAACGTCTTATCAAAAGACTTCTTAAATCGCGACGATGTTGTCATTGCTTCTATAGACCAAATATTAATAAATGACCTTAAAAATTTGGCTACTCCACCACCTAGTTTCCCTACAATGAGATTTATAACAAATGGTGGAAAAACGGTTGAAAATTATGAAGACAGCGATATAACAACTAAAGATCGCACGATTGACTCATTTATTGAGTGGATAAAACACAAAACTGGAGAAACTGATATAACTGTTACCGAGATAAAAGGCGGTAGCAAACATGCCAAAGTAAGAACTATTTCAAAGAGTAGAAAACACAAAAAACCTAAAAATCGCACTAGAAAATGGTCTTTAAAATATAAACGCAGCATCAATTGTAGAAAACCACGTGGTTTCTCTCAAAAACAATATTGTAAATATGGACGCAAAAAATAAAACTAACATGTAAAACTACCATGTAAAACTAACATGTAAAATTGTCTTTTGAGTAACCAATAACTGCACATGCTATTCTTTTTCCGGCATTTCCAGTTTTTAAACTATCAGCATTACCACCCTTTCCACAATCATCTTCATCTGCGTGAATTATTAACCCTCTACCAATAATATTACACTTAGTTCCTCTAAGTTTAATAAGATTATCGTAGAAAGTAGTCACCGATTCCCCTTTTGAGTTTGTTTTTAAATTTCCCAAATCTCCAACATGTCTCTCTTTCATTCCTGGACAGCCATGTGTTTTTCCATATGGATTAAAATGAGCACACATACTGGTGCATTTATCTGTTAAATCTCCAGCTTCATGAATATGAAACCCATGAAGTGAATTGGGTTTTAATCCCCTTATTCCAACATCAATTCTTACTTGGTTACTTTCTATATCTTCTGTAAAACGAGCCGTTCCTTTTATATTTTCATCATTAAAAACGGCAATAGCATAAATAGGTTCTTTATTCATTTATATTTATATAATTCATTTGAATTTAAATTATTTTAAATAAAATTGAATAATTTTAAATGAACTAAACATAAATCACTATAGTAAATTAACAATGGAACACACATTCAGAATTTTTGACTTTAACATTTATAATTCAAAAGGCGGTTCTTTTGAATCATCTAGTGACGATGAACAAAACGTATATAAAGATAAAAATAGTTTTGTTATTCAAATGTTTGGTGTAGATGAAAATGGTAAAACATATTCATTAACCGTTGAAGGTTACAAGCCTTTCTTCTATGTAATGGTAAATGATAATTGGACGATAAAAATGAAGGAAGTGTTTTTGGCCCATTTAAAAGAAAAAATGGGAAAATATTACCAAAACTCCATCACTGAATGTAAAATTATAAAACGAAAAAAATTATACGGGTTTGATGGCGGAAAAGAGCATAAATTTATATTACTTGAATTTACAAACCTAAACGCATTTAATAAAGCAAAAAATTTGTGGTATACCGATTATAACCATGGTCACACTTTATTAAAAGACGGATATAGATTTTACGACACAAATATAAAATTATACGAAGCAAACATTCCGCCTCTATTGCGTTTCTTCCATATTAAAGATATTAGTCCATCTGGTTGGATTACCATTCCTAAAAAGAAAGTATATGAAAATAAAGGTGAATTTAAAAGCGTAAATTGCGATTTTGATTTTAAAACAGATTACAAAAATATTATACCGTTAAATGATAAGGAAACGAGAGTTCCTTATAAGATAATGAGTTTTGATATTGAAGCGAGTAGTAGTCACGGCGATTTCCCTGTTCCAATCAAAACATACAAAAAATTAGCCACAAATATTATTGAATATTTTGAAAATTTAAAAATGGAAATGACAAATGAATTATGTAAAAATATTTTACGCAGAATGATTTTAGCCGCGTTTGGTTACGAAAAAATGGAACAAGTGGATTTAGTATATCCAAAGGTCGTTCCAAAATCAAAAGAAGAAGTTCAGCAAATGTGTGAAATATGGTTGGACTCTCCTGCGCGAAATTTTAAATCAACAAATGATTTCCAAGACGCAAACACATTAGAGTCTTTGTTTGAAAGGATGAATACGGAAGAAGACGATGATGGAAATGAACACAAATATATCAAATCCTATACCGACAAAAAGGCAACAATCGTAGACATTATTTGCGACAAAAAATTTGAACGCGAAGGGAAATTAAATGAATTAAATATATCATTGAACGCCAAATTTCCAAAATTGGAAGGCGATAAATGCACGTTTATCGGATCAACCTTTATGAATTATGGCAACACTGACCCTCATTTTAATCATTGTATTGTTTTAAATAGCTGCTCTGATATGCCGATTGAGAACTCTGTAGTAGAGACATATAATACAGAACGCGAACTATTATTGGCCTGGCAAAAATTAGTTCAAAAGGAAAACCCAGATATTATTATTGGTTATAACATATTTGGTTTTGATTATCAGTTTATGTTTCATCGCGCAGAAGAAAATAATTGCGTGGAAGAATTTTTGAAATTATCGCGAAATAAAGATGAAATTTGCGGAACAAAAGAAAAAGATACCGGTAGATGGAAAATTGAAGAAAGTACCTTACAAATCGCAAGTGGACAACATGATTTAAGATTCATCAAGATGAATGGTAGGTTACAAGTTGATTTGTATAACTTTTATCGTCGCGAATCAAATCTAATATCCTACAAATTGGATTATGTAGCGGGCAACTTTATCGGTGATTTTGTAAAAGGTCTAGAACATAAGGAGGATTCCCAACAAACAATTATAAAAACGTCCAACATGACCGGATTATTAGTTGGAAGTTATGTTCATTTTGAAGAAATAGGTCACTCGGTAGATTATTATGCGGATGGAGCCAAATATATAGTATCAGAAGTAGATAAAGGTAATGGTAAATTTATTATTAATGCCATTGTAAATCCCGACTTTGATAAAAAAGTTCGTTGGTGTTTGGCAAAGGATGATGTTACGCCGAAAGATATATTTAGATTAACCAATGGCACGGCTGATGATAGATCAGTTATTGCGAAATACTGTATTCAGGATTGTAATCTAGTTCATTATTTATTCAATAAATCGGATATTCTTACGGGCTATATTGAAATGGCAAAGATTTGTAGTGTGCCAATTAATTTCTTGGTTATGCGTGGTCAAGGCATAAAATTAACTAGTTATGTGGCCAAAAAATGCCGAGAAAAACGCACATTGATGCCTGTAATAGAAAAGGGTGGATTAGATGAAGGTTATGAAGGCGCAATTGTTTTGGATCCAAAATGCGATTTATATCTGGATAATCCAGTTGCCTGTGTAGATTATGCTTCGCTATACCCTAGTTCAATGATTAGCGAAAATCTATCGCACGACACAAAGGTGTGGACATGCGAATATGATTTGGCTGGTAATTTAATTGAAGAATGGGGTGAAAAGGATGAAAATGGTGTATATATTTATGACAATTTACCTGGCTACGAATATGTGGATATAAAATATGACACGTATGTATACAGACGTAAAAACCCCAAAGCGGCGGCTGAAAAAATACTGAATGGTTACAAGCTATGTCGGTTTGCACAACCATTGATTGATAAAAATAATGATGGGGAAGGAATTATGCCATCTATTTTAAAAGAATTATTAAAGGCTAGAAAAGACACTAGAAAATTGATTCCTCAACAAAAGGACGAATTTATGAAAAATGTATTGGACCAACGTCAGCTAGGTTATAAAGTAACAGCCAATTCGCTTTATGGACAATGTGGTGCGAAAACGAGTACATTTTACGAGAAAGATATTGCCGCATGTACAACCGCAACTGGAAGAAAGTTATTGACCTATGCCAAAAAAATAATTGAAGAATGTTATGGAAATAAAATATGTCAGACAGAAAAATATGGACCTGTTTTAACAAAGGCGGAATACATATATGGTGATACGGATAGTGTATTCTTCACATTTAATCTTCAAACTCTGGATGGTAAACCTATTCGTGGAAAAGAAGCATTAGAAATTACGATTGAAATTGCTCAAGAAGCAGGCCATTTGGCGTCTAAATTCTTAAAAGGACCTCACGATTTGGAATACGAAAAAACGTTTATGCCGTTTTGCCTGTTATCCAAGAAAAGGTATGTGGGTATGCTTTACGAAACAGATCCAAATAAAGGTAAACGAAAAGAAATGGGTATTGTATTAAAACGTCGCGATAATGCTCCTATAGTGAAAGACATCTATGGTGGTATTATTGATATATTAATGAAGAAGCAAAATATCCAAGAAGCAATTGATTTCTTAAAATCGTGTTTACAAAATATTGTTGATGAAAAATATGCGATGGAGAAACTGATTATTACCAAATCATTGCGGTCTGGTTATAAAAATCCACAATCCATTGCTCATAAAGTATTAGCTGATAGAATTACTGCGCGGGATCCAGGGAATAAACCAGGGCCTGGAGACAGAATACCGTTTGTATATATTTCCACTAAAGATAAAAAAGCGCTTCAGGGTGATAAAATAGAAACACCGACATTTATTATAGAAAACAAATTAAAAATAGATTATTCGTTTTATATTACGAATCAGATTATGAAACCCGTCCAACAAGTATTTGCGTTGGTACTTGAAAAAATATGGGAAAAAAATAATAAAAAACCAAAATTATTAAAATTTAAAAGAGACGTAGAAAATTTGCGGAAAGAATACGCGGATAATAGCGAAAAATTTGGTGAAAAAGTAGAGGATTTACGTTGTAAAGAAATAAAGGCGTTGTTATTTGACGAATATTTAAGAGAAACCAATAATGAAAAGGCTGGATTACAGAGCATTCTGAAATTCGCACAGCGAAAATAAGTATTGTAAAATTTAGCGCATTGTGTTATTTTGTAAATAAAAAATTATTCGGCATAATTTTTTATTTGTTTGTAAAGTTTATTTTTATTTGTAAAGTTTATTTTTATTTGTAAAGGTTTTATTTTAATATTGTCTTAGCGGTTTTCTTTTAGTTGTTTTCTTAGTAGCAACTAAATTATCAAACATTTGTTTTACCATACTTCCAATATCGTTTACTGTGGTCTCTAGATTCCAAACTCGTTCAGTAAGTTTGTCTACTTCACTTGCCTCATCGTCGTCATCTTCTTCGTCAACGTCAACGTCATTTTCGTCGTATTCATAATCAGAATCCGCAGCACAATCTTCCGCGTAATCTTCATCATCATCCTCATCTATGGCACCCGAACATATATCCTGGTATTTTTTTGCGTTAAATCCTCTTGCGTCAGCCCAAGAACTTGTAAAACCCTCTGCTTCTAATTTACACAAAATAGCTCTTACGGATCTTTCGTGTTTAGCGGCAATTTGTTGAACGGTCCATTCTAATAATTCATATTCTCTTTGAAGTGAAATAATTTCACTAATAGTCCATCTTTTTCCACATCTCTTGTGAGTAGTCATTTATACAGATAATATGAGTATTATCTTTATATCGTTTTATACTATTTTATGTTTTATACTCCCTAAATAGGTGTTGTATCTATTGAATTTATGTTTGCGTTTGCGTTTGCGTTTCGGCTGTTTTGCCCTTGTTTATAATTACTATAGTGGAACATAACCAAGTTCCTAATACTATCCACATATTATTGATAATATTTGCACCATTATACACAATCCATCTCAACCCTTGACAATGTGGAGTTGGAATCATAAATGGCGATAATATAAAACCATACAATGTTTTTGGAACGCAAAAATTGATATATAAATGCGACGCAATATAATGTAAAAATACCCACAAAATATATATACCAGAAATATTTATAATATAGATTATTGATTTATATAACACTATTCCAAAATCATATGATAAATCATATATAATTTGAAAAAAGGGTTCGTATGTTCGCATGTTATAAATTTCGTTGTCCTGTTGTTCATGAATTTCTTCAATGGTAATGTCTTCATTTTCAGCGTCATTTTCATCTCCATATTCATACTCATTTTCATATTCATTTCTATCTACTTTATTAACATTCACTTTCATGTTATTTTTATTACGTCGGGTCATCATAAAAAAATATACAAATTTGCCTTTATGTAGTATTTATTTATATTTAACGCGCGTTTCTATTTATCGCATTCAATAAATGTATTAGCGCTTCTTGATTAGAAGTAAAGTTACCAGACATGTCTGACACGACCGACGTATTATTTGGAGGATTAAAAATATCCCGGATACCGTCATTGAAGTTTTCAAATATAATATCAAAAAGTATAGTGCTTGTTGGTCTATCATTTGTATTGGAATATGCGGAATTATTTGGTTGATTATTTCTCTCTTCATTAGAATCATCAAACGTTCTTGGTTGATCTTCATTTACATTTCCGTCTTCAACTTCCGGTTCAGCTTCATTATTTTGTTGAGATTCCACATTATTTCTAAAAATTTCGGATGAAGCATTTGTAGTATAATTTCTAATATCATATCTACATACAGGACATCTACAGTTTGACCTAAACCATGTACTCAATTCTTCCCTTTTAAAAATATGTCCACAAAACCTTATAACTGTAACTACATCAGAATCATTAAAATTTTCAAGAGATATTGGACAAGCTCTATTTATAGGGGAAACAATATCACTATATCTCACTGTTCTAGTAGCCGCTTCAATTTGTGTTTGTGTAGGGTAAACTTCCACTGGCTGAAAAAAATTCTGTAGCACCTGTGAAACAGTGGTATTTCTCTCACTTCTATTTGTTTCGTTTCTTCTATCGCTTCTAACAAGAGGTGTGAAACTTTGAAGATCATCCATTAATATATCATAAATATTATACAGTTGATTGTTGGAGGTCATTCTTCTTACGTTTGGAGTAGTCCTGGTAAAAAATAATTCTCTATTATTACTATTAGTATTAGTATTAGTATTATTATTGTTATACGATCTTAAACTTTGCCTTAAAAAATTGTTACGTCTAGTGGTTTGTTGTCTAGGCATTTGTAAGTATAATAATTCTACTAATAAATTACGAATCTGATTATTATTTTCATTTAAAGATTGAATATATTCTGAATAAAGATTTATCTGACGTATATTATCGTTATACATACTATTTAATATATTTATTAGCAACAGTTGTTCATTGCTTATACTATAATCTCTCGTGCCGCTCATATAAATTATATATATAATTTAAATCTGTTTAAATATATTACTATAATTAACATTAATAGTTATGAACTTGGACAATTATAAAAATAAAGGATTAAGTGGGTTAGCGAATTTGGGGAATACGTGTTTTATTAATTCAAGTTTACAAATTCTTTCTCACACATACGAATTAAACCATTTTTTGGAACAAGAAATTTATAAAAAAAAATTAAAAAACAAATGCGATTCCGCATTACTATTAGAATGGGATAATCTGCGTAAAATATTATGGGATTCTAATTGTATTATATCTCCCGGTAAATTTATTAAAACAATTCAAAAAGTTGCTCAAATAAAAGACATGGAAATGTTCACAGGATATTCTCAAAATGATTTACCAGAATTTCTTTTATTTTTAATTGATTGCTTTCATAATGCGTTATCAAGAGAAATTAAAATGACTATATCAGGTAATCCACAAAACGAAACGGATAAAATAGCCATACAATGTTTTGAAATGATTAAAAATATGTATTCTAAAGAATATTCTGAAATTTGGAATTTATTTTATGCGGTTCATGTGTCAGAAATTACAAATTTAGACACAAATATACCTGTAAAAATTACACCAGAACCATATTTTATGATTGATCTTCCGATACCAGATAATAACAAATCTCCGACCCTAATAGATTGTTTTAATCTTTATGTAGAAGGAGAAGTGCTAGAAGGTGAAAATAGTTGGTATAATGAAGAAACAAATGAAAAAATAAATATAAGAAAAAAAATACAATTTTGGTCATTTCCAAATATTTTAGTAATAGATTTTAAAAGGTTTAACGCGCGTTTTCAGAAAAATCAAATTCATATTTCATTCCCACTGGATGATTTAGATTTATCCGAATATATAATCGGTTACAAAAAAGAGATGTATAAATATGAACTATATGGTGTATGTAATCACAGTGGAGGAGTAATGGGTGGACATTATACATCATATGTTAAAAATGCCAACGGAAAATGGTATCATTACAACGATACGAGTGTTTCAGAAATAGTGCACATTGAAAGTATTATATCACCAAAGGCATATGTTTTATTTTATAGAAAAAAGAGCGTTTAAGGTTTTATCCATTATACTAATATTATACGTAGGTATACTTTATCCATATTTGTTATTTTAACTATTTATTTTTACCAGTATTTATTTTATAGTCATTTATATATTATAAATGGAAGTCGTAAATACAACATCAACAACGGACCCAGTGAATATGTATAATTATTTAAATAGCTACATTTTAAATCCTATGGTTTTTATTATTTTATTGTTAATTATTGTGATATATTATGTTTTTTCGTCGTCTTTAGACGGCAATGGTTCTTCTACTAGTTTAGGAAATCAAGATAATGGTTCAAATATAATGGGCGTCATTATTATAGCCATATTGGTTGTTTTGATTGTTATTAACGCATTTCAATACTTTTTTAGTATAAATATAACGGCATATATTCAAGGTCTTTTTACACCAAAAACCACTGTTGATATTGTTGTGGATCAAAGCGCAGTTCAACCAACACCTGTTCCAGAAATAAAATTTAAAAAACAAGTATTTAATATTCCAGGCAATTATTACAATTACGAAAACGCCAAAGCTATATGTCAAGCATATGGCGCCGATTTAGCATCATATGACCAAATAGAAAAGGCTTACAACAATGGAGCGGAATGGTGCAATTATGGCTGGTCTGCCAATCAATTGGCATTATTTCCTACACAAAAACAAACCTATGAAAATTTACAAAAAATTCCTGGACATGAAAATGATTGTGGAAGAGCAGGTATAAATGGTGGATATATCGCTAACCCAAATATTAAATTCGGTGTAAATTGTTATGGATATAAACCTAAAATAACCAGTGAAGAGGAAGAATTAATGAAAACTGCTACTCCATACCCAGAATCGGCAAAGGATATAGCCTTTCAAAAACGTGTTGACTTTTGGAAAAACAAAATAGATGAAATATTAGTTTCTCCTTTCAACTATAGCACCTGGGGATCCTTCTAAAAAATTATATACAATTCAAATTATATACAATTCAAATTATATATAATTCAATATCTTACTATATCATCTTCTCCTAAATATTTACCATGTAACGTTACGATTATTTCCAGTAAATTAGCTTCATTATTTTCTATGGAATGTGGGGCTTTTTGCGGAATATAAATATATTCATTTGGCTGTATTGTATTTATTATATTGTTCACAATAACGTTTGCCTTTCCATTTACTACAACCAAATGTTCGCTTCTATCATTGTGACTTTGTAGCGGTATTTTTCCACCTGGATTAATAAACATTTTTTTAACCTTGTGATTACTATGGTCGTCATCATATAATAATGTATACCATCCCCATAAACGTTCATGTTTTTTACTCATTATTATAATAGAATTAACAAAATTTTTAAATTTTAACCCAAATAATTTATTATACACCCTTGAATATTTATAATGTGCAACGTTACCGATAAATGAAAACAAAATTACAATGAATTTACATTTTCCGGATTAGCAATACCTAACTCGTATAGAACACACGAGTTTTCATAAATAATACAAGAATGTTCGTAGTTTATTTTACTATTGAAAATATGTGTATAAAAGTCAAGTGTATAATATATAAAGGCAAATATAGTAAAAAATCTAAATAATCTACAAATAGATTTAAACAGAATCGTTGGAATATAAACGAAAACCTTTTTTTCGGTTATAAAAGCAAAATACGAAGGCGCTTTTTTCATACCAACTCTACAAATTGGACAATTTTGCGAATTTGTATACCAATGATTCAAACACTTTTTGTGAACAAACCCGTTACAAACACATGTTTTAATAAAATAAGGTTGCTTTTTTAGCTGAATAGGGGTTTTTTCATTTTCTAATTTAATTTCAAAGCAAATAAAACATTCGGGGAGCTCATCTGGTAGTGCTTTTTTTTCAGTAATAGGTATGTAACCAGAATCATTGTTACCTATTTCATAATGATCCATTATTCGGAATAACATTTATTATATTACACGCATAAATTAATATAATAAATTTCCTTTATTTTTTGTGCTTTCTTGTGCCGCCTTTTTTAGTATTCAATGTCTGTTTTTTTGTTTGTTTGTGCTTTTTCCTTTTTAAAACGTTTTCATGTTCTCTAACTAATCCTAACAATTTATCATGTAAATCATCGTCTATATCTTCGTCACTAGCTTCCGAATCAGAATCGTCTCTGTATTCCCCGCCATTCATATTATAACTTAATACCCAGTTAGGGATTACTAAACTTTCAAATAAATCCGACACTTTATTGGAGTTACCGCCGGTTTGTTCACTATTTATGGTCATAATAGGAGACATTCCGGATTTCATCATAATTGAATTTACATTGAAACCTCCAGAATAAACTCCTGTGTTATCTTTATTAAAAACTAATTCATTTGCTCCTATGTAATTTATATTGCTCATATAAATTATATATATTAATTAATTATTAGAAAACCGCTTTATTTCTGGAACATTTCTAACAGATCTTTTTTGTCTTATATGTTCCATGATTAATTTAACTTGCGATTCATTTTTAATAACCTCACCTAATGTCTTTTCTAAATATTTGAATGTTAGTGGTTCTGGAATTTTCGTGTTTACAAATTTTAATTTCCCGTCACCAATCTTAACCGTTGCGTTAGAGAGATTATTTGTGGATGCGTAACTGGTAATATTATTTTCTAATATATTACGTTTTTCCCTTAATTCTTTTGTTTTTTCATTTAACTGTTTTAATTGATTATCTAATTGGACCCATTGTTGTATTTGATTTTCAAAATTCATAAAACCCTATAGGATTTATGAATATAATATAAATTCAGTTAAAACATAAAAACTTTACAAATGTAATACTTTTACACAAAATAAATATTGTTTTAATGTCTTCTCTTGTGAGTTTTACCGCCGTGTTTCTTGCGTCTAAATGTTTGTTGCATGCCTAAGATGCCGAATGGAACAATTGCTTGGTTAAGTACTTCGCCCCAAAGTCCACCGCGTCTACTGCGACCTCTGCTAGCGGTGCGTCCTCTACTTGCCATACGACTTCTTGCGGCGGAACGACCTCTTGCGGCCGAACGTCTTCTACCTGCGGATTGAATTAAAGATAATTGTTCAGCTGATGGTGTGTTTGGTTGTTGCGCCCATTGACCTTGAGCACCAACATATTCAGAACCTACTCTAGCGCCGTATGGACCTGATAAGTCAAACGTTCTAGCAAATTGAGCTGGACCAGTATCATTTACATAAGTGCCATAGGTTGCAGCAGAACTATAATTTCCGCCTTTTTGAGAACGAGATCTGCCACGACTTATATTACGACTACGTCTTGCCATCTTATATAATTTACCAAGAATAAAATATTATTTACCAAGAATAAAATGTTATTCAAGAATATTTGTGCTTATAATAGTTCAAGCACCCGCATATTAAAATAATTTTGCGATTAATTGTTTATTACGCAATAACATTATTAAAATGACTAATATTGCTAAAATCATTACAAATATTAAAAATACCAAAGCGACAATTATATAAATATATGGGTTTATTTCATACAATATAAAATCTATTACCGGTTTCAATAACATTCTAAACTCATTTTTTATATCTTCTCTCTTTAAAATATCTAAACATTGTTGAACCAATGAGTCTTTCATAATAAATAAAAATATAAATATTATAAATTTTATGCGTGTTATTTATTTTTAATTTTTCTGTATTTTCAATAATATGGATAATATTATTGAACCAAATGAAACGTTTGATTTTACAAAACTTTCTTTAGCACATCCTGTAGGTATTCAAGGAGGAGCTTATTTCACTAAAATTGAGTATAATAGTAGACCATTGTATATTCAAACAATTAAATGTCAAACAAGACAAGGGTTTGTAAAAACTGGTAAAAAATATTATTGTGACTTAATGTTTGACAATAATGCAGAAAAACTCATTCATTGGTTTGAAAATTTAGAAGAAAAATGTCAGAAACTTATATTTGAAAAAAGAGATACATGGTTTCAAAATAATTTAGAAGAAAGTGACATTGAATCTGCTTTTAATTCAACGATTCGTGTATATAAATCAGGCAAATATTATTTAGTGAGAACCAATATTAAGAATAATCATAACAATTTACCTGCCATTAAAATTTATAATGAACACGAAATTCCTTTATCAATTGATGATATAAATTCGGAAACAAATATTATTTCCATTTTAGAAATACAAGGAATTAAATTCACGTCCAGGAATTTTCAAATTGAAATTGAAATGAAACAAGTAATGGTGTTAGATAATGAACCTATATTTGAAAGTTGTTTAATTAAACCTAATAAACCACGACAACCTGTTATGGAGTTTTTAAAAGAAGATATTAAACCTTTAGAAAAAATTAAAAGTGATGAAATTCCAGATGAAAATAATAGCAATATTATTACTAATCAGGATGAAAATAAGGTTTTAGCGAATTTAGATGAAATAGAAGAAATAGATCAAATGGGCGACAAATTAGAAAAAATAGATACAGAAGATAGTATAAATCAAACAGAAGAAAATTTAGAAGACAAATCAAATGAAGAGTCTGATAATTTAGAAGAATTAGAGCCAGTTGGTTTTGAACATTTACAAAGTGAAGACAATATTTCTTTAGAAATTGAAGACTTAAACTTAGATACAAATATTGATGAAAATAATAACAATTTAGAAGAGCTAGATAATTTAGACTTAGCTTTAGAAAATAATATAGAAACGATGCAATTAAAGAAACCAAACCAAATTTATTTTGAATTATATAAGGAAGCAAGAAATAAGGCCAAGGCGGCAAAAAAGAGTGCCCTTTTAGCATATTTAGAAGCAAAGAATATTAAGAAAACATACATGTTGGAAAATTTATATGATAGTGATAGTGATATTGACGCCGAAATTGATGAAGTTTCAGAAAGTGAATTAGAGGGTTTATAAAAATGGTCTATCCATACAAAATCTTTAGAATAATTAATATGTATTCTAAAAATTATTTTATCATTAATTTTATATAATGACAGTCTCTTTGAAGAAGTTATGGAATGAGTATGGAATCGGAGCCATTATTGTTTTATTAATTATCGCATATTGTGTTAGTTTATTCGCCGGCTATTTAGGAGCCAAAGGTATGACTGGCTCAGAGTCAAACTCACAGATGCAAGGACAATACAAGAAACAAAACGCACAAATGTCATCGGGCATTAAACCTTCAGACCCTAATGGAAATGAAGTATACGCATCTGCCAACGGTGTTCAAACCAGCATGCCTGGTGTCCCTTCATCATGTTCTAAGCCAAATATCCAAAATCCTGCCGAACTTTTACCTAAGGACTCAAATTCCCAATGGGCACAATTAAACCCTTCTGGCAAAGGCGAACTTGCCAACGTTAATTTATTAAAGGCTGGATATCACATTGGTATTGATACTATTGGACAAAGTTTGAGAAACGCCAATTTACAAATTCGTTCTGAACCTCCAAATCCACAATTAAGTGTAGGACCTTGGAACCAATCTACCATTGAACCAGACTTCATGAGACCACCACTTGAAATTGGATCGGGTGCTCAATAAATAAATTATATAACTAAATAAATCTCAAAATATTTATAGTCATTTTTTACATAATAAATATTTTGAATAAGTCGGTCTAGTTTACCTTACAAAATAAAGTTCCATTAAATGGATTGTCAAATAAAAAATCTAATATAATCATTCCAATAGTATCGGTATGGGTATTTTTTACAATACAAATATCATCTAAAATTAAATAATGTTTAACATATTTTTTTATTATATTTATTTGTTCTATTTCATCCAAAACAGTTTGAATTCTACAAGCGGGTGACCAATTTTTATCATAAAGAATGGAAGAACAACACATACACTTTAGGTTATATTTATTAAACAGGGTTCGTATTCTTTCGCTCCTTGGTGTTTGTAAAATATTACTAACATATAGTTTATTATTTATCAATAATTTGGGTTCGTGAAATGGATATTTACTAGATAACAAAAATTTGTATTCATTTCCACCACATTTTTCAATTATAAAATGAACATCTTCATTATTTACGTGTAATTTAATGCTGTGAAAACATTTGTAGTTTTCATACAAGTCCAACATTTCGGCGTTACATCTTTTGATACATGTTGTCATAATACTTGGTTTTTTTTTAGTAATCAATGTCATATCTAGCTACTATAGTTAAAATAGCTTTATTATGTTTTCCACTCTTTTACTTTTTTACTTTTCTACTTTTATAAAGTAGACACTTTTATTTTTTGCTCTACTTTTTATAACAATACATTATATGGAGAAACATAGTATATTTTTTTATATTTTTATTGGATTCATTCTTTTTCTTTGTTTAGCTATTTATTATCAATCAGACGCATATAATTTGAAATGTATCATAGCCACTGAAGACGGTAACCGTTATTGTGTTAGAGAAAGAGAGAAACTAGAATTAGCCGCAAACCTTTTAGCAAAGGTTACTCAAAAAATGAAAGATATGGTTGCCTATATGAAGTCAAAACATCCAGAAGATGACCGAACAAAGCGTCTCGTAGAAGGGTTTAATCCAAAAAAGATCAGCGAAACATTGCCAACGAGTGAATTAACCGCATATAGTGAAAACAAGGGTGAGAAAATAGCCTTTTGTTTAAATACCACCAAACAAGGTAACAAATTAATAGATATAAATACATTGACATTTGTGGCATTACACGAATTGTCGCATATTATGACGGAATCCATTGGTCACAAACAAGAATTTTGGCAAAATTTTAAATATTTATTGGAAAACGCCAAGGAAGCGGGCATATACGACCCAGTTGATTACAAAAAATCGCCGCAAGAATATTGCGGCATGACCATTAACGACAATCCTTTTTACGATTTAGTTTAAATTTCGGACGTGTCAGTATAATTTATAACTGTTATATAATGATTTGTTGCTTCAATTAGATTATTTATGGCAATCAATTCTCGCTTTAATTCTGATATTTTATTTTGGTTATACATCGTGTGTGATTTTTTTAATTCATCCATTTGACACAATAATTTTACAGATGTTGCAATACATTTTTTTATTATTTTCCGACAAAATTTATTAGACAAATACGTCATCTTATTATGTGTTACACAATTTTACCTCTATATTATTATTTTCTATGAAGGTTTTTAATTTATTATCTTTCAAAATTAAATAAATTAAAAATAATAGTAACTTTATATATATGTCAAAATCATCATCTTCAATAAATTCACTAGAAACAAATAAAGAAACTTTAGATAGCAAAATATATAAAGTAAAACAAATTATAGATGGAGCCATAGATACTATTTATGTATTTAACGGTAAAAAAGCTACCGATAATGAAGAAGATTTATTCCAAAAAATATTTACAGACGAAGAAATAGAACTAATTAATTCAAACAAAATATCAGTGTTGTTTTCGGAACAGCAAATCAATTTTGACGATTCTATTGGAACGATTAAAATTAAAATACTTAACGAACTAAAAAGAGAATTGTCTTTAGATGAAATATATTTATTTTGCCAAAAAGTTGAAACTCTTAATGCGGTTTCTGTATATCAATCACTTACCCAAAAAAACAAATTAGAATTAACCAGAGTTAGGTTAGAACAATTTATATCAAATATAGTCAGTGACGAAAAGGGTAATGTATTTCAATCTCCACCTGAAAAAGATGTCTATACGTTTGATGACATTTTTGAAATGAAGTTTGATAATAAAAAATATATTGTAAACAAAGTGCTGGGACAGAAATTTTTTATTGTTGAAAATGAGTATCCATTTGTATGTGATCCATATAGTGTGACTACTTATGATAAATTTTTGGAAAAATCTGCCAGAAAATCGTTGACCACATTAAATAATCATTTGTTATTAAATAGTGGAAATATAGTTGACAACAGCATTTATTTATGTGTTGCCGAAGATGTCATTTCTTATTTGGGTAAAAAAGATATATCAGAAGAAACCACGATTAAAATATATTACCCGTTTTTACATAACAAAAACATCAATAATATTAATGACTTAATCAAAAATAAAGCCAAATTAACAAAGATTAATGATAAAATTTTAAACACAAAAACATTAAATACGTTTAAAACAATTGACATGTTTTATGACGTATATAATTTGAGAAAAACGGAATTAAAATATGTAAATAAAGGAATTAAATATATAAAGGCCGTGCTACGACCTGAATTTTCTATTAAAATTCCTCTTGAAGTCATTTTTAAAATACTTCACGCTACTGAAGAGAACCCTTTAATAAAATATAACCCTTCTTCTAGGCAAGAAAATGTGTATAGACTATTTACTGATAAAATTTCAACCGACGGAAGAAAAATCCCTTATCTTAAAAAGGCCGCCATATTTAAATTGAAAAAAACAATTGCCAGAAACAAATCTGTTGCCGTTTTTATTGAATCCAATAATACAAGTGTAACCGGTTCTACTCAATCATTTATATGCGAATTTGATGAAGAAGGTTATGTTACAATTAGCTCTGAATTTGATAAACCTATAAACATACAAGACATTGATACCTTATTCAAAAGTTCAATAAATCCTATTATAATAGAAATAAAAAATTATTTGGAACAGAGTGGTTATAAAATAAATACTTTTAATAGCTTAAATGACAATAACGTAGAAATTAAACAACTCACTTATGAAACGAATATTAAGATAAATAAACCACTTGATATTGAATCATTTAAAGGGTGTATTTCTAGCGTATTTATCAACGAAACAAATGCCTTTAAAGGAAATACTATTAATTTACGGTTTAAACGGGTCGCAAATTATAGCAATTTCACGAGTCAAGAAGCGTTTATTTTAGAAAAATCCGAACAAGGTTTGAGAGGAGACCAGATTATTGAAGCTCTTTTGGAGAATTTTCCCGATGAATTAAAACGTAAAGATGCCGAAGAAATGGTGAGAAAAATCGCAAATGAATTGGAAATTGAAAAGGGCGTGAGAAAGTCTGACATTAAAATTAAAAATAGTCCTGGTTTCAAAACAATTATATCGCTTGAAAAGGAAACGGGTATTATAACTATTGTAACTGAAAATATCAACAACATTAATTATTTATATACATTACCCATTTATTTGGATACCATGGTTCGTTTGACACAAGATAAAAAATCAACCGTATTCCCTCTAAAAGAAATTACTCGTTTATGTTCAAATAAAGACAAACATGATGTTCATATTAATGATATTGTTTCAACATCCGAAGAATCCGCTTTAAAGGCAAAAATACCGTCTATTGAACCAGGTGAAGAAGAAATAACATACAATAAATTTAAAACTGTTGATGTTCATAAACCAAAGGGTGCGTTGAGCTTATTTTTTGACGATGAAGATGAAGATGAAGACGAAAACGAAGATGAAGAACCAGAATATGGTGGCGGAGAATATATTGAAATAGTAGGTGGTAGCGATTCAGAATCATCTATTTCAAGTGAAGAATACGAAGAAATAGATGAGGGCGAATTAAATCCAGAAGAAGAGAATAAAATTCACGCCGACCAGAATTCAAACTCAGAATCTTCAATTGCGTCAGAATCTGAAATAAATTCATCTCCTGTATCAAACGAATTGTTGTCTAATAAATCTCCTGAAAAATTAGAATCATTTGATATGGTATCTGAATCAGAAGATTCTATTGCATCTGACAAAACGCCTACTCCAGAAGAACCCAAAATCAGTGAAGAACCCAAAATCAGTGAAGAACCCAAAATCAGTGAAGAACCAAAAGACCTGGTGCCTGAGGATAATATTAAAAATAAAGAATTTAACGTGGAAGAATCTGATGCGGAACCTGAAGAAGAAGTTGACGCCGAAGAAGGTTTAGACACAGAAGACGAATCCGATAATATAAGAGATATTGACGGAATGAAATTAAATAAGCCATATTATTTCCAAACCCGCATTGAGGAAAAAGACCCAGTATTAATTTTAAAAGAAGATACGCCACAATTCAATTCATACCCTAGAACGTGTAGTTCAAATTTAAGAAGACAGCCTGTCATTTTAACAGACTCACAATTAGCTAAAATTAATAAAGAACATCCTGGATTTTTAAGACCTGAAGACGTTGTTAAATATGGGTCTAATCCAAAAAAACAATTTAATTATATATGTCCGCGCTATTGGTGTTTAAAAAACAACACATTTGTAGACCCCAAAGATTTAAAGGAAGTCATTGATAAAGATGGTAAGAAAGAATTAATTCATCCAACGTGTGGTAAAGTATTACCAAAAAATGAAAAGAAAGTGAAACCGGGATATTACATATATGAGTTTTATACTCCAAAACCTGGAAAAACAGACTATAAAAAGTATCCTAGTTTAATACCAGATTCTCATCCAGATGGTTATTGTCTTCCTTGTTGTTTTGACAAATATAATACAGAAGGCCGAATAGCTGCCATGGAAAAATGCACTAATAAAGAAGCAAAGGACGCAGCGGAAAAAGATGACAACAATGAATTAGATGAAAATATACAAAATAAGACGAAAAAAACACAAAAAAAGAAAAATGAAGACAAAGAAGAGGATGAATATATAAAAGGACCTGATAAATTCCCATTGGACGCCGGAAGATGGGGATATCTGCCAGTTGAAATTCAATTAATGCTTAATGAATCAAACGCAAATTGTCAAATAAGTAAAACAAATACAAATATAAAAGAAAATCATCCATGTCTACTTCGTCATGGTGTTGAAGTTAGTAATAAACAATCCTTTATCGCGTGTATATCCGACGCAATATTTTTCGGTAAAAGAGTGATTGATGAAAATAATAAATTAACAAGTAAAATGGCCAAAATTTTAACCATCAAAGAAATGAAGGAACGTATTATAAAGGCCATAACAGTTGATACCTTTATTAAATATCAAAACGGTAATTTGGTGATTGATTTTACTGACCCCAATAAGGTTATAGATGTAGACGAATATAACAATTCAAAATTGTTTTCCAAATTAGATATGCGTAAAGAAGCTGATAAATTATATTTTTCAAAGGTAATATCCGCGTATGAAAATTTTATAAACTTCCTTAAAGACGATAATACGATAATTGATCACACCTATTTATGGGATATTATAAGTATGCCGAATAAATTCTTATTTCCAAATGGTGTAAATCTCATCATATTCAAATTACCAAAGGATGATATTACAAATAATGTTGAATTATTATGTCCTACGAATCACTATTCGTCTGAATTTTACGAGGCTAGAAAACCTACGATTATTCTAATGAAGGACGGGGACTATTATGAGCCCATATATTCATACTATACGACGAATAAAAAATTATCAGTTACTAAAGAGTTCAAAGAAACTGATCCACACTTGTCAAAAACTATGCGTGCCGTATTCAAGGAAATCATTCGGCCATTTTTTGATTTGATTTGCAGACCATTAGATAGTATGCCAAATGTTTACAAGGCAAAAAGGCCATTATTGTTATACGATTTAGTTCAAAAACTGGATAAATATGAATATAAAATTCAAAAAATGGTAGTAAATTTTAATAATAAAGTAATTGGTGTAGTCGCGGAAGAACCGGATCCATCTACCAGGAGCGGCTTTATACCTTGTTATCCTTCGGCGATTGATGAAAATTTAAAAAGAGATTTGAATTATGTTTTTATGACAGACGTTACCTTATGGAACAATTATAAGGACACTGTTCAATTTTTAAATAAACTAGATAAGCGAAGTAAAAAACGCCGTGTGGAGCCTGATATTCCTTGTAAACCGGCATTCAAAGTCGTAGAAGATGAACATGTAGTAGGTATTTTAACAAACACAAACCAATTTATACAATTATCACAGCCAATTCGTTTAGATGAAGTGGATTTGGATTTGGATATTCCTTCATTGAAAAACGATAACTATATTATAAACATTAAAGATACCCCTATGGTAAATTCAGATGTTGAAATAACGGTGAATAATGACATTGATAAAGTCCGTGTTGATTATATTAAAAAAATCCGTTTGGAAACTAGTTTTTATAATGTGTTTAGAAGCACAATTAGAATATTAATAAACGACTATGAACACGCGAAAATTAGAGATAAAATAGAAGAAGAGATGACAAAAGAATATATTATTTATTCTGAAAAACTACAAAACATAGACAATTTACTTCGGGAATTAGTAAAGGATAAAATACAATTTATTGGCGATGATAACTATTATAAATTAATAAATGAGGTGTCATCATGTATAGTTAAAGATAAGGAATCTTGTTCGGAAACACCAAATCTATGTGTTGTTACACAAAATGGAAATTGTAATTTAATCCTTCCAAAAAAGAATCTTATTACAAATAAGAATAACGAACCCATTTATTATGGTAGAATGGCAGATGAGTTAATTAGATACAATAGAATTAAATCATTTATGCTACAGCCGCAAACATATTTATCGTTTGGAAGCATTAGTTATAATTTGAGAGACAACGAGATAATATTAATTGACTCTCTATTAACACAAGAATATTTTGAAACATTAATTCCTTCAGTTACAAATAAATATATAAAGCAAAATTCTTACGACGAAGTGGAGCCTATTATAACTCAGATGTATGATAATAATATTCCTTATAATAATCTCACCGTTGGAAACCCTAATGAGACCATTTGCGAAAAAAACGAAAAAAAACATATTACATCTGGTATATGGCAAAATTGTTTTCCATCAAATTTTACTGAAATTGAATATGGTAAGTACAAAACTTGCACATTTCATATTATCATAGAGTTGCTAGAAAAAAAAACTGGTAGAAAATTATCCATTAATCAAATTAAAAACGAATTGTTTGAAGAATATAAAAAATATTTACCAGATTATAGCGATAAAATTGTAGATGTGTTAATTTTAGAGGGTAAGAAAACCCTTGGAGACCAAGTCCGTGCGGGAACATTATCATTCGCAAGCTTTTTATATACAGATAATTATTTTTTAACTATATTAGATTTGTGGATACTCGTAACAAAATATCAAATACCTACCATTTTTATAAGCCAAATGTGGATTTTACAGACGAAATATGAAAAACGTGAGTTTATTGGATATGGTGATAAAATAGATGAATTCGCTTTTATTGTTGTCCCAGGTTTTAGGCCGGAAAATGTTCCAAATTATAAGTTGATTAAATCTGATAAAGGTGATATTTTTATTTCGTTAAGTAATTTAAATATTGAATGTATGAACCGAATAGAAGAGGCCTTTTATGAAAAAATTACAGTTGATGATTATTTAAAACAATTCAGTAAACCAACCAAAACTAATTACGAAAAGAAAAAACCGAAAAGATTTGTCCTGGAATCAGACGACTAGAAATTGTCGTGTCTAAATATATTTTGTATACAAAATATATAAAATACAAAATATATTATCTAACTTATAGAATCTATTTCAGAATGATCATCCTCCTCGTTTTCGTGATCGGGTTCATCATTGTAATTTTGAGAAAGTAAACTTTGATTAATATCTGCTTCACTTGATTCTTCACCATCAACATTATTTGTTTCTTGAACATTAAAATCCTCTTCAATATTCGCACTCGGTTCATCATGCTCGGCATCATTATCACTATCGCTATCACTATCATTGTAATTGTCATTGTCATTGTCATTGTGATTGTCATTGTCATTGTCATTGTCATTGTCATTGTCATTGTCATTGTCATCATGATTGTCATCATCATTGTCATCATCATTATCACCATGGTCGTCTTCATAACCATAATGATCGTTGATATTAGTTATAAAATTAAACGTAAATGAGCTTCTCACTAGTAATCTTTCATTCACAATAACACTTTCATTATATTTTAAATGGTCTGTTAAATATTCGTTGTTTTGTTTTTCAACATTATTAAATTTTACATGTTTATCATTAAATTCTATAATTTTACCAGTTGCTACTCGTTTAAAATCATCAGTAAATCTCGTTGTAATTTTATACATTTTTCTTCCAAATTGCGGATTAAATTTATTAAACATTAATAATTTTTGTTTTAGAATATACGACGTTTCTCTTTTTACATGAACTAGATAAGAGTATTGTGATTTCATGTATAAAAATAAATATGGTTTCATAATTTTTATTAATTTATCTTTTGGAAATTGTTGATGTATTTTTATTTTACGTTTTGATAAATTTGAACCGTAACAATAGTCATTATAATATTCAATCATATGTTTTATTTCATCTACTAAAACATTTGAAGGAGAATTATCAACAAAATTTTTAATAGAATATTCACGCAAAATATATTCATTATTGTTTTTGAAATTAGTTAGATTAAATTCTACATTAAAAAATTTGAAAAATAATTCGGGATAATAATTTGTTTTGTATCTGATGAAAAAATAAATGTTATACAATGTTGATTTTTTAAATGGAATATTATCGTATGGATTTTTTACACATTTTGGTTCAGAAAAATGCATGTGTGAATTTGACAATGATGAGTTAATAATTTTAATTAAATCATTACTATGAAATAAATATTTTGAATTATTATGAAACAGACAAATTACATTTTTATCATTTATGTTTATTTCATTTAAACACATATCGGTGTTTACTACTATTTTGGCCTTTTTGTATTTATACATGTAGACAAAACGATTTAATATATTGTATATTTTTTGAATTTTACAAAAATAATTCATGAATAGGTCTTCTCTGTTGTTTTTAATCAAAAAATTTTCCAGGGAATCTTTTACAAAAAGGAATTTATTTTTTATAGTTATTTCTTTCGTAGGCAACATAATAAATATCATCCTTATCATATTATCTATACCATCATCAATATAATTCGGTAAAAATACATTATTATTTGGTTTTAAAATATTTTGTATTATTAAGTTATAAGTTGCCATTATATATTATCATAAATTATTTTTAATATCATTAATTCTCATTAAATATATTTACATCCTTGAAAATTTACACCCTTGAAAATTTACATCCTTGAAAATTTACATCCTTGAAAATTTACATCCTTGAAAATTTACACCGACTAAAAGAAAAATGCGAGAAAAAAATTAAATTTTATAAAAAAATCCCCGCTACCTGAATCGAACAGGTGACATTTTGATTACGACTATTCATTAGATATTAGAATCTACAGTCAAATGCTCTACCAACTGAGCTAAGTGGGGTTACAATATCGCTATAATGATAAGCATAATATAAATAAAGTAATACCTGAGGTATTTTATTTGATGATTTATTATATTCAACCAATTTTATTACGGCGTTATTACGGCGTTATGTAGTAAAAAAATTGATTACTTTTTATGGAAATATATAAATTATAATTATAAAACCACCAAAATATGACTTCAATCAAGAGTTCAAATACATATGAAAAAGTTCATGAATTAAAAATGAGTTGTTACGAAAAATTGGATGAGCTCTATAATAATAAACAAACAAATGTTTATGAACATTATAACCGTTATTTAGACATGGAACGACACATGAAGCGAGTAGATGAATATTATAAACCTTTGGACATTTAAGTTCGCACAAAAATAAATAATATGATAAATTACATAAAAATATTTATCATACTATACTAACTATGAATGTTGATGAAATTATAAGAAAAAATAAATTATTAGAAGAAGAGAATAAAAAATTACAAGAAGAATTAAATCAAACCAAACAGCATCTTAATATTTATACAATGAAAAATAAAAAATATTATGAAAATAATAAAGAAGAACATAAGCAACGGGTTAAAGAATATAAAGAAAAAACAAATTATTCTGCTAATCTATCTAGTGAAAAGAAGAAGGAATACGCACGACGAGCATATTTGAATAAAAAGGAGAAATTAAAGAAACTTGAAAAAAATGAAAATGAAGAAATTTAGGAATTTATATAATTAAGAATTAACTATATAAATAATTATCTTTAGTAAATATATAGAATGGTGAAAAAGAAGAAGTTGAAAGACGAATTCAAACAGTTTAGGAATAATGATAAATCCGCATACAAAACATTCAAAATACCACTCAAAACTGTTTTACTTAATCGTAATTTAGTTCAACCCGTAATAAATAATCTGGTTTTTGAAATGAACGATTTAATGATACATTCTTACCAGTTTATCCGTTTGTATGTATTGAATTGCTATTCAAATAAAACCACCTTACCAAATATTGATACAACTTTTATTTTGTATTGTATCAAAACATTAGGAACACGAAGCAATCAAGGAGTGAAAAGTAAAAATACAGAACTACTTGACAAGTTAGAGAAATTTTATTTGGAAGAATATCAACCTACAATAAATCACGACAAAACGAATTTAAAAAATACTACTTTTTTATTGCCCTATTTAGCAACACAAATCCATACTTCTTTATCTAATAACGCACAAGAACATTTCATTCAACACTTTTTGAGATTTATCAATAAAACAACATCACAAATAACTGAAGATAAATCCATTTTATTCAATTTGAAACATCAATTGATGAGCTTGAATAATGAAACTGATGAGATTTTCAATGAATGGAAAACCATTCATTTATCTAATATTTTACCAACCAACATTACCAAGTCAGTTTATTATGATGTAAAAGTTAGACCATTTGAATATTTGAAAGGAATGTTGTATATGAATGAAGTTTTGGAAAAACAAGAAAGTAAATTATTCCAACCATTACCACTGCGAAACAATATTGTTCCCAGGCATATTATTTTGGATACAGCAAGTTTGGTGAGTTTATTCTGTCCAGCCAATAAAACAGATGGAATAAAAAAGGGTGAATTACATAAAAACCTCAAAGAAAATCAACACGATATTTGGAATGCCTTTTTAAATTTGAACCATAAAATATTTAGAAACCAACATTACCAATTTCACCATCAAATACAAACTGACGGAATATCTTGTTGCTTATTGTTTATTAGAAAAGATTTGAAAGATAAGAAATGGGGTTCAAGAGTTCCAAGCATTCAAGAACAAGATTTTTACAATATCGAGGATTTATCCAAAGAACAATTGGATACAATCAAAGATATGAATATCGTTGGATGCGACCCCGGAAAACATTCGTTGGTTTATATGATGGATAAAAATGGTAAGAAATTACAATATACCGCATCGCAACGAAAAATAGAAAGTTATGGAAAAAGAAACCAACGAATACTATTACAAGAAAAGAAAAAGCATAAAATTACAGAAAAAGAAACTCATTTATCGTTTCAAAATAGCAAAACGGTTGATTATAATAAATTTAAAAAATATTTGGTAGAAAAGGATAAACTAAATAAAGAAGTTAGTGAATTTTACAAGAAAGAAACTTGGAGGAAAATGAATTTTAGACAATATAGTTATGGTAAGAAAAGTATTGATAATTTCCTTAATAAAATCCAAGAAACCTTTGGTTCAAACATTCTAATTGGTTATGGAAATTGGAGTAGAGATACACAAATGAAACATTTTATGCCTACGATGAATAAAGGGTTAAGAAAGCAAATCCATAAAAGATATGATACAATAACAATCAATGAATTCAATACCAGTAAGAAATGTTGCGATTGTTATAATGAAATGAAACATTACAGAGATAAAGAGAATAAGGAAGTATATCGTCTTTTCGTGTGTTCTAATTGCGTGAGTTGCCAAAACAAACAAACCGTATTTAGAACCCGAGATGCGAATTCAGCTGTAAATATAATGAAATTGACTACTTGTTGGATAAATAATCAAACAAGACCAGAAGAGTTTAGTCGGGCATCGTCTTTCACTTGTTTAGGAGAAGAAACAAGAAAAAGTAAGACAATCGTTGTTAAAGCCGAAGGAAAGCGGTAAGCACAACTATTGATTTTACACTTTTGAACAAAATTGATTCGTATTTTGTGCGAACTTAAATGTCCAAAGGTGTAAAATACATGAAGAATATCCTCCTCTAAATCATGATATGATTCATGGTAAAAAACGCCGAAGATTAGTAAAAAAATATTTTGTAGAGTTGACTAAACTTCAATTATTACAAGATGAATTAAAGAAAAAAGAGGATAAATTAAATAAAAAAATAGATAAAATAGGTAGCTCGTTTATTCATGAAAACATTAAATTACAAAAAATAACAAATATAAATAAAAAACAATTAGAACGCGAAAGTTGTAGTATTTGTTTTGATAACCATAAAATTAATAAAATGATTACTACTTGTTGCGGTCATCATTTTGGAACATATTGTTTTGCTCATTACATTGATGTAAATTATGAAAATAAAAATGAGGTAGTGTGTCCTTTATGTAGAAACGATAACTTGGAATATTTCACAAAATACCATTAAATCTCACGAGAAAATCATGACAAAAATATTTTGAAATATTTTTGTTTTTTATTCGGTGTTCCAAATGCGTAAATTTTTTATAATGTAAAAAATTTTTTATTTTTATATTATATTTTTTATATTATATTTTTTATATTATATTTTTTATATTATATTTTTAGAATCCTGGATTATAGTCGTTATCCTTACCCATATCTTCCTCTTTAATCGTAACCACATTATTTTGTATGGATATCTTATTCACGCCACAAGGATCCTCTGGATTTTCTACATTTCCAAAGAATTTATCTATTTCATCTTCTACATTCATTGGTTTATATTCACTAGTAGCTTCTAATTTCTGCATTTCTTCAATATCTAAAACTACTTGGAAAGCGCCAGTACCGAAGAATCCTTCTTGTCCACACATTACGTTGGCCGATACACCTCTTAGCGTATCTAGTTCTGCGTGTCGGGCAGCTTTTAAGAACATTTCAGGCGTCTCTTCAAATGAAGCCTTTGCGATTGGTCCAATATTGTCGTTGTTGATACCATGTCTGAATATAGAAATCAATTTGTGTGTAAATGTCATTCTATCAACCAACACGCTATAATTATGATAATTAATATAGGTGCCATCAAATTCTACGACTTCAACCAATTCATTATATATTGCTTGTCTTGCTGCTTCAATCCCAAGAACGTTGTAAATTTCTATAATATCATTACTCATGGTTCTTTTATTATCAATAAAATCTAATCCTAAAACATCTAGTAAATTGGTTCCGATTGTATCTAGCACCCAAATGTCCTGCTTTTTATAAACACCATTTTGTTCAATCATATTATCAACAATTTTTCGTAAAATTACTTTATTAATACCTTTAATACCTCTTAGCACAACGTTTTGTAATAATTGGTCTTGGAAATTTTTCAATATATAAATTTGGTCGGATTGGTCTAGTGGGTTCACTTTTGCCTTTTTTGGTCCGCCTCTTCCACCGCCCGCTTTCATTATTTCACTCATTCTAATTCTAAAAACGAGTTTATCGGCATTGAAGTCAGAATAAATACAACTAATTTGGTCATCGTAACAATTTTTTAATGTGAAATTAATATCATCCATGGTTATATTTTTCTCAAGCATAACTTCTGGGTCCATAACCATTCTAATAATCCATTTGGATTTTTCATTTTCGTCTGTTTGAAGTGATGTTTCTGAACACTCGGAAACCATATTTTCAAAAGCTCGGTATTGTTCAATGGTATCCTTGTCGTCACTTATTAATGTATTTAAATCGTCGGGGTCAAAACAAACTTCAATAGTTTTAACAACTTCTTCTAATCTAGTATGCTCCAACATATACATAATAGTTTGCGCCTTCTCTTTTTGTATTTCATCTTCTGGTTTCAAATAAATACTTAGCGAAGGATTTTTAATATCACTGGATAAGGATAATATTTCTTCAATTCTTGGCACACCACGAGTTACATTTGACTTAGACGCAACACCAGCAAAATGAAATGTATTCAGTGTCATCTGTGTAGAAACTTCACCAATACTTTGTCCGGCAATCATGCCAACCATTTCTCCGGGGGCAACAATGGCGCGTTTATAATCAATTGTAATTGTGTCCAATAATAATGTTAATGCGGCCTTGTTAAATCGTTTTATAATGAGTAAATCCTTTGGTGACAAATAGTAGTAGAACAATGTCCTGAATAATTCAGTAGGAGGACTGTAATAAATTTTCTTTAAATTGTTGAAACAATTCTCAATCATTTCAAGAGCTTCAAATGGTGTAATGTCTACTAACGAAGAAATAGTAATATTACATTGTCCTTGAATATTATTGATTACGTAAGCAAATGCTACAGGACAACTTACAGACGAATCGCTCTTGTTTTTGAAAACGTGTTTGATAATAGATTCGCGATTTGTAATCATCATATTAATGTATTCTTGCGTTTTATCCATAAATTCTTTCATTTGTTTCTTGTATCTGGCGAGTGTGTTCTTTAAGAATATATTTCCCAATGTTTTTACACTGCCTTTTTCCTCTGGAACTAGATAGTGCGCATAAATATCTTGGGTGCTCATTGAAACGATTGGCATTTGTTGGTCTTCGCATTTGGTAGTATCAATATTATCGTCGCCGTAACAGAATTGGACGATTTTATTTTTATTGGTTCTAATTGTCATATCATACGATACCATCAAGTCTTCTAGACCTTTAATAAGTCGTCTTTGTATATAACCTGTAGAAGAGGTTTTCACAGCTGTATCAATCAAACCTACACGACCACCCATTGCGTGGAAGAATAGCTCTTGTGGTGATAACCCGTTAATATATGAACTTTCTACGAAACCACGTGCGCCTGGCGAGTCGTCATATTTGGTGAAATGAGGTAATGTTCTACTTTCAAAACCATATGGTATGCGCTTACCATCTACGTTTTGCTGTCCCAAACAAGAAATCATTTGAGAAATATTCAAATCCGAACCTTTTGAACCGGCATTTACCATGATGACAAATCGGTTATCTTTACTCAGATTTTTAAGACCAATTTTGCCTGATTCTGATGTAGCTTGATTTAAAATACTGTTCACTTGTGTCTCAAATTCTTCTTCATTTGTCTTACCAGTGTTGTTTTCAAATATGCCTATTTGAACCTGGTCTATTAAATTTTTAACATCTGTCTTTTTCTTGGTAATGACTTGGACTATTTCGTCGTTTGTCTTTTGGTCCGAAATTAAATCACTTATTCCGACACTAAATGCGGACGACTTCATATACTCCGTTACTACGTTCTGTAAATCATCTACAAATTTAGCTGATGCGAAATTTCCGAAATCGTTACAAACTCTTTGTAGAAGACCTTTTGTTCGCGCACCTAAAACACTTTTGTCCATTTGTCCACGAACATATGTTCCATTTTTTATTTCTATTATGGCATTTGATGTTTTGGAATCATCTTTATCATCTTTGAATGCCTTTGTTTTATATTTCATTGATAGTGGCGGCATTATTTGACTCAATATATCAAAATTGGTTACACCACCGTCCTTCTTTATGTCTTGTAACAGTTGTTGTTCGTTGACATTGTTAAACATCATTAGGATATTCATTGCGTCTCGTGGTGAGAAGCGAATGTTTGGTCGTGTGAATTGATACGATCCAAGCATTGAATCTTGATAAATACCTATGATTGAACTGTTGTTAGCAGGACTCACTATCTGATATGGCACGGCCGCCAAATTTTTTAATTCTGCCTCGGACTCTGGATCCTGCGGCATATGAAGATTCATCTCCAGTAGGAAATTCCCTAAAGTTTCCAATAGGGCTAGACTATACCTTATGCCTC
>JACCDO010766602.1_pt1 | contig 42759 bp, 39 predicted proteins | sample 7446101 | NCBI WGS metagenome assembly JACCDO01 (sample SAMN15323440, study PRJNA562643) | freshwater metagenome | isolation source: river surface water | place: USA:Blue River Watershed | collected 2017-08-16 | reverse complement strand
GCAAAAACAGTGCTACGGTGTTAGCCAAAATTAGCCAACCAGAAAGACTTCTAGAGACTTTCACCGATAGAACAGAGGAGGCCACAATTTGAAGTGATTGAAACTGTTAATGAAATGAATTTATGTAGTTAGCTTTGGCATAAAAAAACCACCCGAAGGTGGCTTTTTTTATCACGGAAATTTGGTGGAGATAAGCAGGATCGAACTGCTGACCTCTTGCATGCCATGCAAGCGCTCTCCCAGCTGAGCTATACCCCCAAAATTGTAAGATCAGATGTGGTCTATGAATTTAATAGAAAAGGCTTAAAACGACAAGAGGGGAAGCAAGGCTTCCCCTCTAAAATATTTGAGATTATTTTTTTGCTAATAGATAAAGAAGAATTGTCGTTTGTGTATTACCCGTTGCCCGAGCAACCATAAGTGGAGTTTGCCCCTTACTATTGATGAAACTTGGATTGGCCCCAGAAGCAACAAGTGCTCTTATTAGTTCTGCATAACTTGCATCCCCAAATTCTGCAATATAGTGTAACGCTGTATTACCTTTTGCATCGGAAGCATTCGGATTTGCACCCTTAGATAATAAAAACTCTGCTGCAGCAGTGCTTCCCTTTTGAGAGGCAACCATCAGCGGTGTTTTTCCATCAGCGAGATTAATATCAACCCAAACATTGAAGTGAAGAATTTCTTCTAGTACACTTGTGCGATTTAATTCTGAAGCTTTCATTAGTAGATCATAGAAAGCAAGTTCAGGCACAGAGAGAATTCTTGAAACACTCTCTCCACGACAACCTTCATTAGTACATTTATTGGATGTTATACAAAGATTTGCTTGATCTAAAACGAAATCATTCTCACCTCTGACAAGGATACCTTCTATTTCATTTGTAGAAGCATTAAAAACAGCGGAACCAGAATTCCCCTGATAAGTATCTAGGTTGGCATCAAAAAACATGATTTCATCATTTTTTCTAACGGCACCACCCTCAGTCACTTTAAGTGGAAGACCAGAAGGATTTCCAATCACATAAATTCCTGCTCCAAGTTCAATCTGACCTTTTGTTCTGATTTTAAGTGGCTGTCTTCCAACAACTTTTCGATCCAATTGAACAATTGCATAGTCAGTCATGAAGTTGAATTCTAAGGAAGATGTAATCACTTTTTTACATGAATATACGTCCTCTAAAGCAACCGAATCCCCTGCCTTGCCTGTCGCTTGATTGACTTTAAAATCAAAAATCCACTTATGATCCTCGCAAAAATTTTCAACTTCGGCGCAATGGCCAGCAGTGACAACTAAATCAGGAGCAATTAAAAAACCACTGCACAGTCCTGGATTTGGCTGAGCTGCAAATCGTTCGCTAGCACAAACAGGAAATTTTATTGGATTAGAACCCTGAGCTCCAAGCAACCAATCAGCAAAACTCGTTTGAACGAGCTCTATTCTTGACAGATATTCTTTAACAATAATGTTCGATTTATTAACCATCGTAGGTGTAGAGCGAGCAAGTTTTTGCTGCAATGGACTTGATTCAAATACATCTTTTCTTCCATCCTCTCCGTAAATAACTTTTTTAGAAGTTGGGGCCGCCAGGACAGATGAGCTTATAACGAGAGCAGGAATAATATATTTCATGAACGATCTCCTTCAAATGAGTCCGGTGCTTATACCCTCAAAAATGGGAAAATCTGAGACAAATCCCACCAACCATGTAAAAATTATCCCTAAATTACCTGAATGAAAGGAATTATATGGGTATTTATGTCAACAGGACTCTTAATCTAAAACAAATTGCGGCCATTGGTTTCGACATGGACTATACCTTGGTTCGATATAACTCTGGGGCCTTCGAGGAGATGACCTACAGAGAGATTAAAAAGAAACTTCTTGAAGTAAAAAAATACCCAAAAGAAATCAATTCATTAAAATTTAAATTCAATCTTGCTATGCGAGGGCTGGTCATAGATAAGCCAATGGGAAATGTTTTAAAACTCTCTACATTCTCTAAGGTTAAGATCGCTTATCATGGCCTGTCTGAGATGGATTTTAAAAATCAGCAAAAAACTTATCAAGGACTCACAATTGATTTGAATGATTCAAGTCGATTCTCGATCGTTGATACAGCTTTTTCTGTCGCCTATTGTGTTTTATTTATGCAAATTGTAGACCTTAAGGATAAAAATCCAACTCTTGGCCTTCCGGATTATAAAACGATTGAGCAAGATCTCCTTGAAGCACTCGATATTTCTCATCGAGATGGAACTCTTAAAAATGAAGTCAAACAAAACGTCAAAAATTACATCATCCAGGATCCAGACTCCGTTGAGGCATTAGAAAGATTTAAAATCCATGGAAAAAAACTTTGGGTTATTACAAATTCAGATTATGAATATTCAAAATTACTCCTTGATTACTCAATCAATCCATTTCTTAAAAATCACAAGCATTGGAGTGAACTTTTTAATTTAGTCATCACCCTGGCAAGTAAACCTAAATTTTTCACCGACAAACTTCCTCTTCTTCAAGTCGATGTGGGATCTGGGCTTCTCAAGAATCATCACGGAAAAATTGAAGATGGAATTTATCAAGGCGGATGTGCTGAACTTATTCAAAAACACTCAGGGCTTTCAGGAGAGCAAATTCTTTATTTAGGTGATCACATCTATGGAGATGTACTTTCCATTAAAAAAACCTGCAACTGGAGAACTGCCCTTGTGATTGAAGAGCTGATTGAAGAGTGCGATGCCTTAAGAGAAGTCTCTTCAATTAATGAACAGTTAAATAATTTAATGGATGAGAAATTAGTTCTTGAGAGAAAAATTGATTCTCTTTTTGATAAGGAAATTGAGAAAGGGAAGAAACCGGACAAGAAAAAAATAGATGTTCACTTTAAAAAAATTGACTCCATTGATAAGAAGCTTACAAAACTCATTAAAGAACATACAAAATCATTTAATCCTCATTGGGGAGAAACCATGCGAGCAGGCCTTGAACCAAGTAGGCTTGCCGGTCAAATTGAAAAATACGCATGTATTTACATGACTAAGATCGCCGATTTTAAAGACTACTCACCAAGAACTTACTTTAGGCCTAAAAAGAAAACTCTCCCTCACGAGTTTTAATTATTCAATCAGAAATCTCACTGCAAGAGGAGACGCATGAGTCTCTTCTTGCAAAGAGATCTTGAAATCTCGGTTAAAAACTTCTTTTAAAAAATGCTGAATGCTTTTCATGCGATAAAGATTTAAAAATTGAATCTGCTCTTGGGTAGAGTTAAGTTTTAATTGATTCAGATGATATTCAGGATAAAAACTTAAAAAAATTCTCTTCTCATCTCCTTCAACTTTGATAAAAAAATCCATTTGATAAAATGGCTGTTTGTCAGCATAGGCCTCAAGTGCCTGGAGGGGATTTTTAAAAGAATTCCACGTTTCCCTAAATTCCCCCCAATAAATTTCATTCTGACCTTCCTGTATAATTGTATCGACGTCCGTTTGTTTATTTAGTCCAAGTTCTACATAAAAATTTAATAGATCTTCATAAAATAAAAAATTCACCAAATTATCAAAATCTAAAAAAAACTCTACATCGAGCTCTACCTTTTCAAGAAATTTTTTATACTGAATAGGAGAATGAAGCTCGAGGGCGTGAAGAAGAGGATAAACCTCTCTAATCTTGATGGATCTGGCCATTCTGTATCGTTTGGGAATTTTAAAACCAAGAGATATCTCCTGGTTATTAAATTTAATCACAGAATGCCGATCTATCACTCCCCTTTCAATCGCTTCAGGAGGAATGGAGGTAAATCGCGAGAATTTAAACCACTGGGGAGCTGAGGGGACTAAGAGGTTATGCTCCATTTTTGAGAGTGCACTTTGTGAGCATCCTATGGCACTTGCCACCGCCGACTGATTTAATTTTTTAAATTTTCTTGCTGCTTTCATTATGGGGCCTAGGCCCGAGATTTGTTCTTCCATGAGATTCCCCTTTTGGTTTTCTCTGAAAGATTGTTCAAAATAAACTCTGTATGGTAAATTTAAGTTTACCTAAACATTTTTATATTTATGAATTTACTTAATCACAATTTACTTGATCAGGGATTTATTCAAACAAGCTTTACTTACCCCAAAGAATTAATCTCCCTCGTGGAGCAAGAAAAATGGGATGAGGTGGATAAACTTTTTTTAAAGCTAACCTCTTCTGATGGTGAATTATTTAAATTTCTAAGAACTCATCATGAATTTTCATCAATCGAATTTATCATCAGCATTAGAGACTCCATAAATGAGTGGGAAGAAGATGGCATTTGGCATGATGATGGATCAAGGCTCATGGCCTTTTCTCTTTCTCTCTCACTTAATCCTGAAAAAATTGAGGGGGGAAAATTAGGAATGAGGAAAAAAGGAGAAACCCACCACGCTGAGATTCCTACTCCGCGTTTTGGAGAGATCATAATTTTTCTCACTGGACGCTACGGATATGAGCACAAAATTCATCAAGTGAAGGCCGGCAAGAGAGTGATCATTGCCGGCTGGTGTAGTTAATTCAATTATTTTTTTATTTTATCTTTAACTTGATCAAAAATAGTCGTCGCAGCTCCTAAAACAAAACTCGCTGTTTTCGTCGCCTTTTCTTTTATTTCATCTGGGCGATACTTAGAAAACATCTCCTCGACTTTCTTTGTGGCCTCTTCACGAGAGACACCAAGTTTTTCTTGAAAAAGACTAATAAGGGCCGTGGCATTTCCTTTCACTTTTTCAAGATCATGATCTGAAATTGTTTTTAAGGCATGCTCAGAAAGTCCTTTAATTTTTTCTTTAATCAAATGCGGATCTAATTGCATAAATCCTCCCTTCCTTGAAAGTAATTTTTCTGCCGCTTCTATTATAGCATGAGAATCTATTTTATGCTTTGAATACAATTCATCAGCTAGATAAGCACTCTGCCCAAACTCTCCATGAACTCCTAAACTTTGAAGATCGAACTCTTCACCTTGAAGTTTTAATTCATGAACAAGAAGGGATCCCATCCCGCCCTTTAATTGGTGATCTTCAACAGTTATAACTTTTGAGCCTGCTTCACGAATCCAAGAAGCAATCAATTCAAAATCCGAGTGATTCACAAAACTATGATTAATCACAGTGGCATGAATCCCTAATTCTTTAAGTTTGCAAGAAGCCTCAAGAGCATGGGCCGACATCGAACCAGTGGTTACAATGGCAAGATCCTCCCCCTCTACGAGGCGCTGAGGTCTAAAAAGATCATAATGAAGATCAGGAAGAACTTCGAGAGTGAAATTTTCTCGACCTAAAAAGAAAATAAAAGACTCTCCGGAAAGACCCTCTTCTCTATCTTTAGCAATTCTTCTCACCGCTTCATAGACATACACTTCAGCCTCTTTGGCCGAGGCAAGATTAATTAAATTCACATGAGGAATACTTGAAAGTGCACTCAAATAAGTTAGTGACTGATGACTTGCTCCATCTGCTGCATCTTGAAACCCAGTATGGGAAAAAATCGCAATAAGTGGTGCCTCAGAGAGAGATCCCATAATAAGGGGAAGATTTCCTTTCGTCACTCCGAAGGCTGCGAATGTATCGACCACAGGAATCAGCCCTGCTTTACTCATTCCAACGGCGGTTGAAACCATATTGGCTTCGGCCACCCCGATGTCAATGTAGCGATCAGGAAACTCCGTATGAAAACCCTTCACTCCAGTCGATCCTTGGAGATCACTTGTCACGGAATAAACCGGAAACCCCTCTCCTGCAGCACGAATAAGTGCTTTTGAAACTCCAACTTGAATTTTATCTTTTGTTGATTTTGCTGAAGATTTTTTTTCAGGTTTTTGAGTCAGTTCATTCGCCCAAGTGGTAAATTCTGTTGGAATTTTTTCTTTACCCCAAATTTCTTTTAAAAATTGATGAATCCCTTCATCATGGGCCTTAAGTGGAAAACCATGCCCACCAGAGGAAGATTCAGCTGTTGCTTTAACTCCATAACCTTTAGTTGTCTTAATCCAAACACACACAGGCCTATTAATCGCTCGAGAGGTTTGAATCACTTCATCCAGAGTTTGATAAACTTTTTCTAAATCATGGCCGTCTTCAACTTTAACAACTTTCCAACCTAATGCTTCCATCGCCTCAAAACTTGGCTGCATAGAATAAGCGTCTTTATCAATTCTTCCACCAAGCTTTGTATTGTTATCAGATAAAAGTAAAACAAATGGATTTATCTTTCCCTTCGCCGCAAGGCCGGGAATGGCCGCGAAAGCTTCCTTTGCCTCTCCTTCCATGGCAGCACCATCGGAAACAGAAACAACCGTCACTCTTTCATTTCCTAAAATTTTATCCGCAACCGCAAGTCCCTGGGCCTGAGGAAGGGCCGAACCAAGAGGTCCATTTGAGAGTAAAACTCCCTCAGGATAAAGATGACTTTCCCCGTGGCCTGTGAGTTTTGAGCCAAAAGAGCGAAAAGTTTTTAAGCTCTCAAGAGTGAGATCTCCAAAGCCCAGAACAGTTCTTAAGGCATAAATACCATTTTCAGCATGTCCAATATCATTGACGAAATTGTACTGATCAAACCAATTCGCTTCTTTAAAAATAATGGAATGAAGAGCAATCCACGTCTCTGTCATGGCAGATGGTCCACCCCAATGACAAGCGGCGCCCCCGTTCACAGCGGCAAGATCCATTAAAGCGATTAAAGATCTCACGGCCTTTGGATGAGCGACCTTCAGATCTTTTCCTGAAGCATCTTTAATTTTAGTAGAATAAAGAGGAGAGCCCTTAGGAGCTGGGTGAAGTTTTGATTTAATATTCAAGGGTTTAACTGACATAACACGACCACCTTTAGATGACTTAAAAATAGTTGATCAAAAGTATGAAACTCCAAAAGAGTTAAGTCCACAAGATTCTTCGGATTTAGTATTGCCAAGGTGCTCTAAAAAGCTTATTAATATCTGACTAAAAAATTTCAGAAGGAACTATTTATGGCACGTCAATGCGATCTAACAGGTAAAAGCCGTCAGGCCAACCATAAAGTATCACACTCAAATATTAAAACTCGTACTTTCAAGCAACCAAACTTGAAGACAAAAAAAGTTTTCGATCCTGAGTCTGGCCAAACAATTCGTTTAAAATTAGCTACGTCTACAATCAAAACCCTTGATAAAATGGGTCTATCTAAGTTTTTAAGAAAGTACTACAAGTAGTAGTAATATAACCCTTTTCAATTAAAAAGACCGGGCCCTCGAATGAGGGCCCATTTTTTTTCCTTATTCCCCAAAATTCAAATTTATATGACAATAGGAGGGAGAGGAAAAAATTATGATTCATCATAGAAGCCTACATCCCGTTGAAGTTAAAAAAATCTCAGTTCGCATGTGGAGTCTTAGAAGTGAAATAGAAGCGGCCCTTGAGCGACGAATGAAAGAGTGTGAGGCGGCCGGCGTTCCACTTTATATTGATGACATAAAGGCTTTTTACCGTTTGGATAAATCAAATCCTGTGCTGTCAGAAGCTAAACCTGAGGCTCCTCAAGAGGCCGGACAGGAATCAACAACGCCAGAAGAAAAAAAAGCTGACGAGGGTGAAACTCCTCCTCCGTCAGAAACTCCGCCAACGCCTGAGGCATCAGTAGCAGATGCTGCCCAAAACCTTAAGGAAGCTGAGGCCATCGTCTCGGGACAACAAGCTCAGGGAGTTGAGAACAAACCTAATCCAATTATTAATCGCCCATTCTTAAGACAACCCCCAGATCTCAATCAAATATCTTATGGGTTTAGCTTTCTTGCAGATATAAACATGGACGCTGTCATGATTTTCACTAAAGATAAATTTCTTCAGGGCCAATCAGTGATGGTGGAATTTCTTATTCCACAAAATTTTACCATGACTGCCGAAGTTAGTTATTGCAACAATTATGGTCGAACAAGTCGAATTATTAGTGAAACAAAACCAGATTATAGAGTTCAATGTCGGTTTAAATATTTAATAACTGGAGAAAGAGATCAACTTCGTGAACTTTTAAAATCTATTGAGCCTTCAGTCCAAAAACCTAAGAAAAAAGAAGAAAAAAAAGTCGATCTTGATTCCCTAGAGATATAGGACTGAATTATAATCTGATTTATGAAAAACATTATTAAACCAAGTCTTTCGACAATCCTTGTCAGCTGTTTTTTCTTTATCTTAGTTGGAATTGCTCTCGTTACCGAAATGTTTGAGGCCCAAACTCCAGAGATTAATTTTGCTCAAATTTATTCAAATCCCTTACCCACAACAAATTTTTCGAAAATTAAAAAGATTCAACTCTCCAACAAAAATGGTACTTTTGTTTTTGAAAACACTCATCCAGAATTTCTTCTGGAAGGTCCTTGGCAAATGACAGCTCCTCAAAATCTCAAGGCGAAATCTCCTATTTTTGTAAAAATGAGTGAAGCACTCAAAGGCATAAGGGTTAGAAATTTTCATCGACTTGAGCCTATCAATATTAATAGTTTCTCTTTAAATAATCCTACTCTCACATTAAGTATCTTTACCCCTAAAAAATCTTTTACACTTAATATGGGGCTAATCAATCCAATTGATAATTCGGCCTATATTTCGATTTCAAAACAAGATCAAATTTACCAAATTGACCCTCTCGAAATTTCTCTCGAATCATACGATCTTCCTCAGTTAGTTGAGAGTAAAGTTCTTGCACTTAACTTTGACTCACTTTCTGCAATGGAAATTTATGTGAAAAATAATTTATTATTCAAAATATTTAAAAAAGATAACTCATGGATTGATCAAAATGGCTCAATTCTATCTGAGAATAAAGTGAAAGATTTCATGGAAAAGATTGAATCTATAAAAAGTAGTTCTATCCTTGAGAATCTAACTTCGGAACAAAAAGAATTTCTTAACAAACTACTGTCTAGCTCTCTCTACACGTTAAAAATAATTTCCAATCTAGGGGTGAGAAATTACTTTTTCGGAGAATTAAAAGAGGGGCCAGAAAATACAGGGCTTCCTAAAGAAGCTTTAGGTTCATTCATCATGTCTTCTGAGGACAGAGACTCTTTTGTGATTATTAATAATCAAGAATTAAATTTTATCTCTTCTGGACTTAAAGGTCTTAAATAATAAAAAAAGGGAGCCTAAAAGCTCCCTTTTTTTAGAAAAGTCTTAATTTAAAATTACTTAATTTCTTTGTGTAAAGTGTGCTTTCTAAGATTAGGATTATATTTCATTTTCTCTAATCTCTCTGGAGTCGTTTTCTTGTTTTTTGTTGTTGTATAACGAGAAGGAGACTTTCCTTCTTTTCTTGCTTCTGTGCACTCAAGTGTTACAATTACGCGTGGTCCCTTGGCCATAAAATCCCCTTCAATGGTAAAACATTTACTTAAAAGTCGGGTTAATATAGACTACATGCAAGAGATTGACAAGAAATACCTTAAAAAGCTTTTACTATGCATATGATAAATCAAGATAACTGGACACATTGCCGCTTCAAGTCAGAAAATTTATTCGCCTTTATTACTTTTGGGGCTTCACCTGAAGGATTAGATTCCGAAAAATTTGAATACTATGTCACTGTACTTGAAAATGAGGATACAGAAATTTTTCAACAGCAATTTGATTCACTTATAAAGGCCTGCATTTTTATTAATCGTGAATACAGAAGCTGGGAATTTGAAGATCTCACAATTAAAAAATCAGGTTGCTCAACTTGTGTTGCTCACTAAAATCTGGAAACCACGACTGTAAATCTTCTTCTGTAACAAGTCCTGAAAGAGTCTCTCTTGAGAATCGACCAGACAAACTTTCCTGAAGCAGACCTTTTCTTACTTTTATCTTGGAATTGATTTCAAAATAGGGAGTTTCTCCCCAAAGCCATTCCCAGCTAATCAGTTGCTGAAAACTTTTCTGCAACAAGGGATGTGAAAGAAGTGTTCCATCAATTTCAATTGGTACACATTTTAACTCGTGGGAAATAATTTCTATCACGTCTGAAATTTCAACATGTGGATAGACTTCCTGAAGGCTTGTTACTTTTGATCTTACTGATGAAATTGACTTCGAGTTTTGGGCGATAAGAGTATGTTTTAAAGAACTCTCAAGTGCCTCAAGATTAGAATTAACAAGAAAAGTTCCGTGATGAAAAGAGCCTTGTTTTGTTTGCTTGTAGGCAGAGCCTGAAATTTTTTTTCCGTTTAAAAACAAATCATTTCGAGATGAAATTTCTAAGCTAATTCCGGCCTTTGAAAACGCTGATTTTAAAATTTCAGAAAATTTTCTGCGATCGAGTGTGGCCCCTTCGGTGATAAAACTAAAATTAAGATTTCCCTCATCGTGATAAACGCATCCACCGCCACTTTGCCTTCTGACTGGCCATATGTCTTCTTGTAAAAGATAAGGAAGATGACACTCAATCCAAGGGTTTTGAAACCTTCCAAAAACGACACTTGGCCTATTTACATAAAGAAGAACAGTTGGATGTTGATCACCTTCTCTTAAAAAATAGTCCTCGATGGCCAAATTTAAAAAAGGATTTTTAAATGGTGAAACAAAAAGATTAGTCATTCTTTAGATTTGTTGTTTTGGCCTGTGGATTTTTTTTACCAATAAAACAAGGATGGCCGAACAAGCATTTCTCATTAATAGTTTTTGCTACAGAGACTGGTACCATCTTTTCCCAACCAGGCTCATCACTTACTATCATCTGAAGAACTTTCGATGAATAGATGTGAAGAAGATCTTTATTGGGTTGAGATATATTAAGAATTTGATCAGTGCTTTTTAAATGATCATAGAGGTGCTTAAATTCTGCCGGTACAGAAAGATTATCCAATGATTCAAGAAGCCCCTCTTCAGACTTATATGGATAAATATAGACTTTAACATTTTTTCTAAATAGCTGTCCTAAGGCGCCAAGGATCCCGCCCTCGACATTAGAATACTCATCAGAGAAGACTTGTTGAAAGTTATAAATCCCAAGAACGAGACCTAAATTTGGAACATTCAAGTTTGAGAAATAGTTCGCAAGTTTATAGTATTGAGCATAGTTGGTGATAAGAACTTTCTGATTAAGCGCACACAGAAGATCGACTCGTGCAAGAAAATCCTCCTTCGCAATATCTCCACCATCTGCTTTAAGAGTTGAAATCGTAATCTCTGAAACAGTCACAATTTCATTTGGATCTCGATGAATGGCCGCTGCAAAATCTTCAAGTCCAGTTTTAATCATATCAAAACTCACTAGAGTTGGAGGTCGATAAGATCCTCTTACAACAAGAACATCTTTTTTATAAAGATGATCTGCCGGCAATACAATCTCACCACGTTCATCAAACATAATGGCCGAGGTCATACCCTCTTTAAGTAAGAAAAGATTCATCAAGCGGTTGTCGATTCCATGAAAAACTTTCCCGCTGAATCGAATAAAATTAACTTCAATTCGAAGAGAATCTAAATGATCCATAAGAGATTTAACAAACGCTTCAGGATCTCGATAAAGAAAAAGTGCTGCGTAAACGAGGTTGACGCCCATAATTCCCAGGGCATCTTGCTGAAGTAGGTTTTGTGGGTCAAGCATACGAACGTGAATCACAACCTCTGAAACCTCTCCTTGGGGAGCATCCTGAAATTTGACTCCAAGCCATCCATGGGCGTCGTTTGATCTTTTAAAATTTAAAGTCGCAACCGTATTTGCAAAAACAAAAAACTGATGATCTAGTCCTCTAGTTGATCCAAGACGCTCTTGTAAAAGTTGAAATTCTTTATCCAACATTTTATCAAGTCTTGATTCACAAACATATCTTCCGCTAGATTCCTTGCCGTAAATATGATCCGAAAAAGTCATATCATAGGCTGAGATCGTTTTGGCGATGGCCCCACTTGCTCCTCCGGCCTGAAAAAAATGCCTCGCAACCTCTTGTCCGGCCCCAATTTCAGCAAATGTGCCATAAAATCTTTTTCCAAGATTTATTTTTAAAACTTTATGCTTTAAAGAAAGAATTCCATCCATCGTTGTCTAACCTCACGAAAATTGTCGCAAATTTAATATAATCCACGTCATTGGGCCAGATACTTATTCACAACTTCTAGGGTGTCACCGGAGGAATTAGTACTTAAAATTCTGTTTAATGCTTTTCGCATTTTTTCCTTTTGATTTGTTTCAAGTTTATTCAACTGAGAGAAATTGGTGCTAATCCTCGCGGCCACTTGAGGATTAAATTTATCAATGTGAATTATTCGATCGACTAAAAACTCATAACCCGATCCGTCATCAGCATGAAATGAGTGGAGATTGAGTCGAGCAAAAGAACCATAGAGCGCCCGTAAATAATTGGGTACTTTATTTAAAAACAATCGATCAGACTCTAAAAGTTCTAGTCGTTTTAAGATGCCCTCTGATGGGGAATGGGAAGAGAGTGCCCCAAACCATTTAATCAAGGTTAAGGAATCATTTTTCCATTTTTCATAAAATCCTTTAATCGCGGGGTGATCTAGGGAGACTCCCTGACTAATATAAAGCTCGAGTCCATGTAGCTCTTCCGTCATATTTGAAGCATTAAAATAATGATTCTCCAAGTAATCTCCTCCCTTACCTGAATTAACCAGAAGAGTAAGAATTCTATTTTTTAAAGATCTTCGACCATAGCCTTGCGGAGTAAGATCAAAACCTTTGTGAGTTGAAAGAGAAATATACTTTTTTCTAAACCACTCATGAAATTGCAGTCCCACTTTCTTTTCTAATTCAACTCTCACTTGGTGAATTAATTTAAATGAAGGAGCTTCCATATCTTGAGATAAACTGCCTTCTGAAGGCAAATCCATTAAATAAGCTAAAAAAGAATCCTCAATAGAAGAATCTTCAAGAAGCTTGGAAAAACCATCAATAAATGATGCTGGAAGATGGGGATTAAATTTTTGATGAGTATGATAGAATCTAAGATCTTCAAAAAATAAATGCTCAAAAATTTTCTGAGTTGCCTCATAGCGAGAATAAAAATCTTGATCCTTCGCCATAAGTATCATCAAATCATCAAGGGAGTAATCGTATTTAACAATCACAGGTGCACAGAAGCCTCGATTAAGTGAAATAATTGGTCTTGAATCGAAAGAATATTCAAATTCCTCATTAAGCTTAGTTAATTCAACAAGATGTTCTTCTTGTTGATTTTGAGAAATGAATCCAATTTTAAATGGAATGTGAAGAATATTTTCAGCTCCTACTTTCCAAGATGTATTGGGGTAAGTCTGATTTATTTTTAACTTAATTTTTTTATCACTAAATTCAGATTTAATATCAAGAGTTGGTGTACCGGCCCTTGAGTACCAATTTTTGAATTGGGATAAGTCACGACCACTGGCCTTTTCCATGGCAAAAACAAAATCTTCTGTCGTAACGGCCTTTCCATCAAAAAGTTCGAAATAAATTTTCATTCCCTTTTTAAAATTGTCTTCTCCAATTAAAACAGAAAGCATTCGAATAATTTCTGCTCCTTTCTCATAAACAGTTCGAGTATAAAAATTATTAATCTCAACAAAACTAGATGGTCGAATCGGATGAGCTAGAGGACCAGCATCTTCAGGAAATTGAAAGTCTCTGAGCATTTTGACATCTTCAAGTCTTTTCACTGGCCTTGAAAGCATATCAGAGGAAAATTCTTGATCTCTAAAAACTGTTAGACCTTCTTTAAGTGTTAACTGAAACCAATCTCGACAAGTGACCCTATTTCCCGTCCAATTATGAAAATACTCGTGTCCAATGACTCCTTGAATATTTTGAAAATCATGATCGGTAGCACTTTTTTGATCAGCGAGTGTATAGGCAGAGTTAAAAATATTTAGACCTTTATTCTCCATGGCCCCCATATTAAATGAGTCAACCGCAACGATCATGTAAATATCAAGATCATATTCAAGATCAAATTTTTCTTCGTCCCATTTCATCGCAAGTTTTAAAGATTCAAGTGCATGGGGAGTCTTAAAAAGATTCCCAGGATCTACATAGATCTCAAGATCAACTTTGCGGCCACTTCTCGTTGTAAACTGATCTCTTGCCACCTCAAAATTTCCTGCAACCATGGCAAATAAATAGGAAGGTTTTCTAAATGGATCTTCCCACTTTACCCAGTGCCTACCTCCAGCTAAATCTCCAAAAGAGACTTTATTTCCATTGGAAAGAAGAAATGGATATTTTTGTTTATCAGCAATCATTTTGGTTGAAAAAATCGACATATTGTCAGGTCGATCAATAAAATAAGTTATTTTCCTAAATCCCTCTGGCTCACATTGAGTACAAAGCTGAGGACCTGATTGATAAAAACCTTCAAGAGCAAAGTTCTTAAAAGGATTAATTTCTACAAGTGTTTCAAGAACGAATTCGTCCTCATCAATTTGAAAAATAGTAAGCTTATCTTTTGAAACTTGGTATTTTTCAGAATCAAGAATTTTGGAATTAAACTTAATATCCTTTAAAAGGATGTTTTCTCCATTTAGTTCAAGATTTAATTTTTTACCTTTAAAATCGTTCGATTTCTTTATTTTTTGAATGGCACTTACAAAAGTTTGTTCCTCGTAAATGTCTACGACTAAATCAATTGAATCAACAAAAAAAGAAGTTGGTTTATAATCTTTTAAATAAATTTTTTTATTTTCCATTTATGCTCCTAAAAACTCGACTTCATATCCGCTATGATTTCTCACATTGAAAACGCCTTGATTTAAAATCAAATATTGTCCCTTGATGCCAACTAATTCAGATTCAATGCTAGGAATTTTATCTAAAGTGAGAGAATTAATTTTTTCTGGATAGTTTAAAACAGGGTAATTAAAATTAATGACTTCATCATTTAAAACTGAACAATCAAATGATTTGAGTTCTTCACTTAAGCTTTGAAGAAGTTTTTCTTTATGAAGTTTTAAATCAATCGTTTCATTCTGACCTTTTAACATTTTTCTCCAATCGGTTTTGTCTGGAAAAAAATTTTTGCACAAAACTTCTATTTTCCCTGAAGTTAAACGATCTTTAACTTCAAGAACTGGTAAAGCTGAAGTGGCACCCTGATCAATCCACCGAAAAGGAACCTGAGTTTTTCTAGTTATTCCAACTTTTAGTCCGGATGAGTTTGCCAAGTAAACCACGTGAGGTTTAAGACAATGCTCTTCCCCCCATGAAGGTTCCCTACAAGTTCCTTGATAGTAATGACATGTCTCTGGCCTTAAAATACACATGTCACATTCGGCCAATTTGATGGAGCAGGGAAAACAATGACCTTGGGCATAGGATTTTTTCGTGGGTTTTGAACAGTTAAGACAAAAAATCTTACCAGAATACTTGATTGAAATTTTTTTTCCAATGAATTGATTTAACTCAATTTTTTGATCTTTAGAAATAATCTCATACTTAATGACTTCATTCATCGAAGTACGCATTTTCTGGAGAATAATCGTATTTTTCATGCATGAATTATCTTACAAAAAATTTGGGCTGTCTTAGAAAAATCTGCCTAGTTTATCATTTGACTAATTAAATCTATGCTTGGGTCTATAACAAGAGGATCAAAAATGACTAATCGAGTTTTTGGAATGAAAAAAATTATTCTCATGACTTTAGTTCTTTTCTCCTTCAGTTGTGGTCAAAGACCAACCGGAGTACCAAAAATCCCTGGACTAGCAGGCCCCGAGTTCAACCTAGTAGATGGAAAATTACTTATCTCTATTAAATTCTTAAATCTATTTTTAGATGCTGGTTTTAAAGGTCCTATTCCAGAAACACGCCAATCTAGCTTTGAATTTGCACCTAACGTAGTTGATGGAGGAACACTCGTAACATTCCATCTTGATGTCGAAGATTTAAAAACCATAGATATTGGTTTAGGAGACGGGAACTATCTGCCAGATGGGCGCCCACTTCCAGGAGTGCCTGGTGGAAGGCTTGAAGATTCTCTTCGAATTGATACAAATTGGAAAAAAATGTCCTTCTATTACCATAAGAAATTATTTGGAATCTGGATGCCATTTGGATTTGAAACCGCCGGAATTTCAGGATATTGGAACATGTGGCTAAATGATATGAATATCGGTATGCTGGGCCTTGTTGGAAATGATCCCATAAATAACCTTAAAGCAGGTGGTCTTATTTTCTTAAGACTTGAAAACCTTAAAAATCCTCAAGTTATTAAACTTATTGAGTTATCGAAGAGAAATCCCCATATGATCTACTAAATAATTGTCAATTATTTAGGCATAAAAAAATTACTTAAAAAGACTTTATTCTTACTTTGCCCCTAAAATTCAGTCTAGCATTGGGATATGAAAAAACAATTCTTCATTACAATCGTCTTATTATTAACTCTAAGCTCCTCTTGCGGAAAGAAAAGCAAAGATGGAGGAAAGTCAGACACCATTGTTGATAATTCAGTTATCACCGAAGAAAAAACAATTTATCAAAATGGAATATTTGAAGCTTTAAAATCAGATGATTTAGAAAGTTTCAAAGAGATTATCAGGAAAAATATAGTTGATATTAACTCTCTTAATACCAATGGAAATTCTCTTCTCATTGATTCAATCATTCTTGGCTCTTCAAAAATAAGAGACTACTTATTAGAAAAGGGCGCTAATATCGATTTGGCAAACTCTGAAGGCTTTACACCTCTGATGATGGCAACTTCCATCAACCAAATTCAAACAGTGCAAATTCTTATCAATAAAGGAGCAATCCTAGATAAGAAAAATGAATTTGGTGATACTGCCCTTCATATAGCTATCAAAAAAGAATACGAAAATATTGCTATCATCTTAATTGAAGCGGGTGCGAATATCAAAATTACTGATTATGATAATCTGACGGCCTACGATCTGACGGTATCAAGAGATTTACCTAAACTCGAAGAACTACTAAAAAAACTCACTCTCGTAGAGATGGCCGCTCCTGACTTGTATACATTTCAAGAAATTATGACTAAGGGACAAATCTCAACTCTAAAGGATATGCTTGGAAAATATCCTGAACTCATAAGTACATACGAAGTCATTAATCCCCTATGTCTTGCAATTAAAATAGAGGATTCAAATCTACGTCTAGAGATGGTTCAATTACTTATTGATTTTAAAGCAAACCCAAATGGACCTTTAAACGCAAGTTGTATCCCACTTATAGAGGCGGTCAAAAAAGAAGATCTTAATATTGCAAAAATCCTTCTTGAAAATAAAGCGAAAGCTCACGCCTTAGATGAAGAAAATTTGTCTCCTCTCATTCATGCAATTAAAATAAATAACTTTGAATTAGTCAGTATTCTGGTCTCCTACAAGTCTCTTCTGGAATATAAATTTATAGCTCAAGATGGAGAGCAAGAGAAAATTGAAGCCTGCGACGTAGTTCGGAGTGTTGCTAAAAATTTAAAAAATTCTACCCAAAGAAAAACTAATAAAAAAATCAAAAAATACTTAGATTGCGGATTTTGGGATTGGCTTTTCTAAACCGAAAACAAATCTCAACAGTAAAAGACCTGGTATCGCCATAAAGGTACAGAAGATAAAAAAGATTTCCCATCCCATGTATTTGGACATGATTCCAGTTGGACTCGCAAGAATCACTCTAGGAACTCCCATTAATGCACTTAAAAGGGCGTACTGCGTGGCCGTAAATTGTTTATTAGTAAGAGAGGCCATATACCCAGCATAAGATGCTGTCCCCATACCTGAGGCTAAGTTTTCTAAAGCTATAATGAGAGCAAGTGACATGACACTTAGTGGAAGATGAGGCAAAAAAGCAAAGCCAAGAGTCGATACACATTGAAGAATTCCGAAAATTACGAGTGATTTTTTTATTTCAATTTTGAGCATAAGAGCTCCACCAATAAGCCCTCCTATTATGGTAGCCGCCATCCCAAAAGTTTTTGCCACACTAGCAAGATCCGTCTTGGAATAACCTATATCTAATATGAATGGAGTCGTCATATTGGAGGCCATGCTATCGCCAACTTTATAAAATAAAATAAAACTTAAAATAATCAGTGAACCCCTTCTGCTAAAAAAATCAGACAGAGGTCCCCAGATGGCCTCCTTAAGATTTTTTGGATGTGAAGAGACTAACTCATTTTCACTAGGGGCCAACAACGTAAAGAGTAAGCTTGGAAGCATTAATATTGACATCCACTTATAAACATTCTCCCAAGGCATTTGATCGGCAAGATATAAAGCATAAGCACCAGAAACTATCATCGCAATCCGATAACCATTAACGTACATAGATGAACCAAGACCTAACTCCTCATCTGGTAAGATCTCTCTTCTATAAGCATCCAAAACGATATCTTGAGAAGCGGAAAAAAAAGCAATGACAAAGGATATGATGGCAACAAGAAATAAATTTGTTCTAGGATCAACCAGAGTTAAAGAAAAAATACTTAAGACTAAAAATAATTGAAAAACAATCATCCATCCACGACGACGACCAAGAAAAGGAAAGTTAAATCGATCCAGTAAAGGTGCCCATAAAAATTTTAATGTATAGGGAAGTCCAACAAGTGAGAACGCACCAATGGCGGCCAGGTCAACTCCGACATTTTTCATCCATGCTTGGAGTGTAGAGCCAATCAAGAGTAATGGAAATCCTGATGAATAACCCAGAAATAGGGTCATCATCATCCGATAAGAAAAAATTTTTTTTAGCATGCTTTAGACTTGGGTTGTGTATTGATAATTAAAAGCATTTTTAGAGAGATTTTTCTCAATCTTTTTTTTACTCGTTTTAGATGCTGAAAATTGAATCTCTTTAATTTTTTCTCCAATAACTTTAGCAAGTAAAGGAGGAACAGCGTTACCAATTTGACGAAACTGAGAAGTTAAAGATCCATGAAAAACAAACTCATTAGGAAAGCTCTGACAAGCTGCTGCCTCACGAACAGTTAGATATCTCGATTCAATTGGATGATAATAACTTGTTCTTGCCGTTAAAATAGTCGGAGCGGGAGCATTAAGGGGTAGTCTCTGAAGTCTCGTTTGCCTAAATCTTTTTTCTCTTATCTTATTCCAATCAACACCAAACCAAAGTTTTTTTGGTAAATATTTCTTTTCATCCTCTTCATAGCGAATACCTTCGCCAGCTGGAATAAAATTTAATCTCTCTCTATCTTCAACTTTTTTAATCTGTGCCGTCTTAAGATCATGGTTAAAAATTTTTCCAGATCTAGTTTTCAAATTTTTAAAGATCTCACCGACTGTCACTAATTTATTTTTGGCCCTCTCTCCGTGAGTAATTTCCGGAAAAAGACACTCTCCACCTTTAACACCCATAATGATAGTTCTGCGCCTTTTTTCAGGAACACCAAATTCCTCTGAAGACAAAACGCGAGCATCCATCTGATAACCAAGTTTTTCAAACTGTCTAAAAATTAGCTTTAGAATATCCTTATTTTTTTTGGCCACAATTCCTGTGACATTTTCAAATATGATAATTTTCGGAGAAGTAAGTTTCACAACTCTTACGAATTCTCGAAAAAGTTGATTCCGCTCATCTTCGACTTTCCCCTTCCCTACGGTTGAAAAGCCCTGGCACGGAGGTCCGCCTACAACCATGTCGATTTTGGTCGATCCGATAAGTTGAGTCATCTTTTTTTCTGAAAGTGTTTTAATATCACCACAATAAATTTTTGCCTGTCTGTGATTGGCCTCAAATGTTTTTAAGGCTTCAGCGTTGGCATCAACACCCAATAGGCACTTATGTCCGGCCATTTCTAATCCATAAGACAGGCCACCACAACCACTGAATAGATCAATAAAGTTATAAGAATTACTCATTTTTTTCATAACTGAAGTGTATCGGCTTTAACTCTATTGTGTCTAGATAAAACACAAACACTTGATTGGCATACCAAACAAAAATTTGACAATTAAAACAAGCACTTAGACTGCATTTTTCAACTGAATACCCATATTTTTTGTGCTAAAATTGCTATGTCTGAATCCAATTATTTCTAACTAACAAAGGGTAAAATATGAAAAGACGTGAATTTTTAAAAAGCTCTCTACTTCTAGCTGCAGTAACTTCTGTTGTAAGTAAAACTGCTGGTTTATTTAATGAAGCATTGGCCGCTGCTGTAGTAGCTGCTGAAGGGAAACTTGGATACAAAAAAGTCTCTCCTCAAGCTAAAAACGGGAAACTTTGTTCAACTTGCAAACACTTCAAAGAAGTGAAAGAAAAAGATGGATCGGTTGTAAAAGGTGCTTGCGTACTTCCAGCTATGAAAACTGCTATGAAAGCTCAAGAAGTTGAAGTTCTTTCTGGTGCTTTCTGTAATATGTGGGCAAAGAAAGCTTAATTTTTCTTTAAGATTTTAAAAAAAGAGGGCCATTTTGGCCCTTTTTTTTTAGTCATTTCCAATTGTTAGTAAATGTAAGGAACTATTAATTTTCAAACGATTCTCACTTTGGAATAAAGCCTTTTCAAAACTTCTTCAATTGATGGGAGTCAATTAAATGAAACAAATCCTATTATCTTTTCTCTTCGTTTTTTCAACTAACTCTTTTGCAAAAGTAAAAGTCATTTATGGTGAAGATAATAGAAAAGACATTTATCAAGTCACAAATTCTTTGCATCTAAAACTTGCTGAAGCAACTGCTGGGATGATTCATGTCGATGAATTTACAACAACTTCAATCAAAGGTGTATTTGATCTTCAGAATTCTCAAACACTTGAGAAAGTTCAAAATCTTTGCACTTCAGAACCATTTCATGATCAGCCTGTAGCACCAATCTGCTCTGGCTTTCTAGTCGGTCCGGATACTATTGTGACAGCTGGACATTGCTACAAAGCTTTTGATTACCCATCAAGTGTTTGTGCCAAATTTGCTTGGGTTTTTGATTACAATATGAAATCTGAAAAACACGATCCAACCAAAAATTTTAAACTAGAAAACATCTATCTATGTAAACAAGTTATTGCGGCGAAATTAGACTCTGATCTAGACTATGCAGTCATCAAATTGGATAGACCTGTCGTTAATAGAACTCCACTAAAATTTAGAACTGATGGTAAAATTCAAAACAATGCAAATCTTGTTGTGATTGGACACCCTACAGGTCTTCCAACGAAAGTTGCCGATGGTGCTTCAGTCACAAATAATTTTCACAATTCAAAATTTTCAACTAACCTTGATACCTACCAAGGAAATTCAGGCTCTGCGGTTTTTGATGCTGAGACTGGAGTCGTTGAAGGTATTCTTATTCAAGGTAAAAATGATTACCAACCAAGCATTTCTGGAATGCCAGGAAGCTGTAAAGTTTCCAATCATTGCGATCCTAAGGGGAATAACTGCACTAGTGGAAACGAGTATGGCCCAGTTGCTTTTGGTGAAGTGGTTTTAAGAATCACTGCAGCTAAAGCAGATATACAAAAATCCCTTCAACAACATTAAAAATGAAAGGCCCTTTAGAGGGCCTTTTTCTTTTCAAATCCAAACAAAGAATACATTGCTGGAACAACTAAAAGAGTTAAAAAAGTTGATAATAAACAGCCCCCAATAATCGCAACCGCCATAGGCTTTAGAGTTTCAGATCCAGGCCCAAGTGAAAGTGCTAGTGGAACAGCACCGGCCACTGTAGAAAATGTGGTCATCAAAATTGGCCTAAGTCTTTTCGGACAGGCCTCCATAAGAGCATCTTTAATTAATAAACCTTCATTTCTTAATTGATTCGTAAAATCCACTAAAAGAATAGAATTCTTTTTTACGATTCCCATCAGAAGAATGAGCCCTATAGCGGAATAAATATTTAAAGATAGATTCGTCATCCACAAGGCCAAAAGTGCGCCCGTAAAACTAAAAGGGAGTGCAATCAGAATGGTTAATGGATCAATAAAACTATTGAACTGAGCGGCCAAAATCATATAGGCAATGAGAAGCCCCAGCAGAAGTGCAAATATTAAGGATTTAAATGTTTGGGAAAAAGTTTCCGAAGCTCCTGATTCCACTAATTCATAACCAATAGGTAAATGTTTTTTAGTCATTTCTCTTACTTTATCGAGAGCATCGCCTTGGGATTTTCCCTTCGCCACGCCAGCAAAAATACTAATGGCCCTTCCTCGATTAAGTCGACTGATGGATTGAACTCCAGGTAATTCTTTGACTGTCGCTACGTCTAAAAGTTTGATCAACTCTCCTCTATTATTTCTAACAAAAATTTTTGATAAGTCTTTAAGCTTATCTTGAGAAGAATCTTTCATTTTAATTCTAATATCATTGCGATGACCATTTTTTGAAAATTTACCAACCACAACCCCACCAATCAGAGCATTGATTGTGACACCGATATCTCGAACCGAGACTCCTCGAAGCTTCGCTTTCTCTCTATCTGGGAATACCTGAACTTCAGTTACCGATTCCTTATAAGAGGTATCCACATCTGTATAAAGGCCTGAATCATTCATCTCTTGCATGACTTTTTTAGCAGACTCTATAAGTAGATTCCAGTCCCCACCTGTGAGAGTGAATTCCACAGGAAATCCTCTTCCGGAAGCCGAAAATCCACCTTGAGAAGTGTCCTGAACAAAAACTTTTCCCTTTTTAAAATCCTTAAAATGGGTCCTAAGCTCTTCTAAAAAATTGATTTGTGTCATTTTTCTTTTCTTGGCCGGCACAAGAGTCACGAAAAGATTTGCTGAGTTTGATTCATTTCCTCCAAAACCTCCTATAGCAACAAAAGTCCGTTTGACCTCAGATCTTGTATTTAAATAAGCTTCAACATCTCTGACAGCATGGTCTGTAAAAGCGAGAGATGAGCCATCAGGAGTTTTTACCCGCATTAAAAAAGAAGATGTATCTTGAGCGGGTACAAATTCTTTGGGAATTTGTTTTATGTAGAGAAAAGTTGAGGCAAAAAATAAAATTGAAATGATTAGTGTTGTGACTCTATATCTTAAAACCCACTCTAAGGAAGCTTTATACCATGTGTTTAAGATTTGAAAAAAATCATCAATCTTTCGACCAATGAAAGAACGTCGCGAACTTATCTCCATAAACTGACTTGTTCTCATTGGAGTTAAGGTGACAGCTTCAATATAAGATAATCCAACCGCAACAGAAATCGTCACTCCAAACTGAAAAAAATATTTTCCAATAATTCCATCCATAAAAGCAACTGGAAGAAATATCGCCATAATCGCCACTGTTGCGGCCAGGGCAGCAAAAGAAATTTCATTCGCCCCAACAAGAGAGGCCTTCACTTTATCTAGTCCTTCTTCGAAGTGACGATAAATGTTTTCTAAAACCATGATGGCGTCATCGACGACAATTCCAATGGAAAGAGAAAGTCCAAGGAGCGTAAAAGTATTGATCGTAAAATTCATTAAACGGAGGATAATGAATGCGCCAAGGATAGAAGTTGGTATCGCAAGTATCACATTGATTGTTGAAGAAATAGATCCCAAAAAAAGCCAACAAACAACTGCCGTCAAAAGAGCACTTAAAATCATGGTAAAGGAAAGCTCATGAATCGAATCATCAATAAAGGTCGTCGTATCAAAGTTAATTCCGATCTCGACTCCTTTAGGAAGATTTTTTTCAAGTTTTTTCATCTTGTCTTTAACACCATCAGCGACACTGACAGAATTGGAACCTCTTTGTTTTCTAATACCAAGTCCTACTGCTGTTTTTCCTTGGACTCGAGAAATTCTTCTCACATCAGCTAATCCCTCTTCAACCTCAACCATCTGCCCAAGAGAAATGGGAAGATAATTCGGGGATCCTCCTCTGCGAATGATAGGAAGCTTTTTAAATTCCTCTACAGTTGAAGCCTCCCCTAATGTTCTTACATTTTTCTCACTTAATTCATCCTCAATAAGACCTGAAGGGGATTCTTTGTGCTCTGATTGAATGGTGTTAATTAAATCAACCACAGTGAGCTCTTTTTCATTCATCTTTGCATTGGAAACCCAGACTCTAAGATTTGGTTCGACATAACCACCAAGGAATACATCCGCAACTCCAGATACCGTTTGGAATTTATCCTTTAAATTATCTCTCACATAACTCATCAGATCCTTGGGACTCATTGAATCTGAACTCACAGAAAGCCACATAATTGGGCGATCATCGGGATTCACCTTGGAAATAATAGGAGGATCAATCTCTTGTGGTAAAAATCGATTGGCCTGATTAATTCGGGCCTCTAGTTCAGCAACAGCAACGTCGATATTTTTTTCAAGATTGAACTCAACAGAAATATTAGCACTTCCAAGCCTGGCATTTGAATTAATGCTTTTCACGCCTTCAACAGAAAGAACTGCTGATTCAATAGGGTCAATAACATCTAACTCCATGACCTCAGGTGCTGCGCCTTCGTAATTGACTTGAATGTTCACAACTGGGAAATCCACATCGGGTAACTGAGAGACGCCCATTTTTTTGAGAGATAAAAAACCAAACACCAGAAAGGCCAGCATCAACATCCAAGCAAATACAGGACGCCTAATTGAAATATCCGATAAACTCATGGAAGCTCTCCGGAAAATGATTCAAGAATTTTTTTCTGAGCATGCGTATCAACAAGGACCTGTTGATACGCCCTTTTATTTTCAATATATAAATTTAGGGACTGCAAAACTTCTAGATTGGTCGTTTGTCCTAAACGATAATCTTTAAGATTCAATGAATAAGCTTCTTCATACTTTTTCACTGCTAATTTTAAAATCTTCATTTGAGAAATCAGTTCTTGATAAGTATTTTTTAAAACTCTTAGATCTTTTTGAAGTTGTCGATCAAGCTCCATTTGCTTTAACTCTGCTTCTCTTTTCATCGCAACAGATTCACGCACTTGAGAAGAAACAACTCCTCCTTGAAAAAGTGGGAAGCTAACACTCACACCTAAATCCCATTCTGAGGTTTGAAGTACACCGGTTCGATCAAAATAGTAATTTGAAAACAAATCGACAGAAGGATAATGACCACCTTTAGCAATTTTAACTTTTTCATCCGCGATTAAAACTTCTTGTCGTTTAATCCTCAGATCAGGTCGATTTGAAATATCTACATTCAAATTATTTGAATCAGAAAAAGTTAATTCATCCAAGGATGGAATTTCATCAATTCTTAAACCTGAAAGAAATAATAAATGTTCTTGAGATTCCTTAAGATAAATTTCAACTTGATTGATTTTACCTAAAACACTTAGTGTTTGGGCCTCAGCTTCGATAAGTTCTGTTTTCCTAGATCTTCCTAATGAAGTTAAGTGTTTTAATTCTTTTTCACGTTTTTGACTTAGATATAAAAGTTCTTGAAGAAGAATAAGATCATTTTTTGCTTTTATAAAATCAAAATAACTTCTAATGACTAATTGATAAAGATTTTGAAGCTCAAAGGTCTCGTAAAATTTATTAAGTAAAATTTCCTCATCTCTCAAATTTAAAGCAGCAATAGAACCTCCCCTTAGAAGTGGTTGCTCAAGCCTAATGCCGGTTGAATACTGCCTTGTAAGTAAGAAAGCTCTATTTACAAAACCAGCCTTCGGAGGATCTATTCTTGTCTCAGTTCCAAAAAATCTTACCGTTGGTAATAAGGCCCCAATCGCCTGATGCTTTCTTTCTTGAGATTGCTCAATAAGAGTTTTAGATTTTTTTATCGTCTCCATATTATTTCTAGAAGCTTCAAAAATTTGACTTAAACTTAATGGACTAGAATAGACTGGAATAAAGATTAATAAAAAAAGAACGATCAAATGAATCACTTATAACCCCTAATATATATTTGGCCCTAGTAGTATAAAAGGCCTAAGAAGTAAGTGTCCAGTAAGACTCAAGAAATACCCAACTTTATTTGTTCCATTTGAGAGTAAATGTTAGTTATTAATACCTCTGACTTTCACATCCATCATCGATAATAAAAAGAATTATTCATCTCAAGGAGGAGATATGAAGAAACAGCTAATCGCAGTATCAACTCTTGCATTAGGGCTAAACGCAGTGGCCGCAAGAGAGACAACTTATTTAAGTCCATTGGACATGAAGTCTATTCATCAAGAAGAATTGTCTCTAGAAATCAAAGGGGAAGCCCCTCGTTTTGCTATTCCTCATGAAATGACTATAAATCTTCAAGAGAAATCACTTTGGGAAAAGCAAGGTGAACACTTTGTATGGTCTCATCAAATTAAGGCACCAAACTCAATTTCTCTCAATATTGGATTTACAAAATTTTATCTTCCAGAAAATACAACCCTTGATATTTATTCAGCAGATAGAACAAAATTTATCCGAACTTTTACATCAAACGATAACAACATTCATCGTCAACTCTGGACTCCTGTTATTTTAAGTGATGACATCGTTATCGAAGTCAAAACAACTGCTGAAAATATGGCAAATGTAGAAATTGAAATTGGCCACATCGGTCAAGGATTTAGAACTTTTGGACAAACAACTCAGAAAGCTGGTGCTTGTAACGTGGATGTTGTTTGTAAAGAATCTCAAGGATGGGAAGACGAAATCAACACTGTTGCTGTCATATCAACTGGTGGTTATCGTTTCTGTACAGGTTTTATGGTCAACAACACAAACAATGATAAAACTCCATTTTTCATGACTGCAGCTCACTGCCGAATCAATGCTTCAAATGCGGCCACTCTCGTGACATATTGGAATTACCAAACGTCAAAGTGTAAAGGCGCTCGAGATGGAAAACTAAATCAATTCAACACTGGAGCAGTTCATTTAGCTTCTTGGGGAAGATCAGATTTTACACTTGTTAAGCTTTTAAAAACTCCAAATCCTGAATGGAACGTACGCTACGCTGGCTGGGATGCAAGTGGCGATATTGGAAGTTCTGCAGTGGCCATTCACCATCCAAACACAGATGCAAAATCAATTTCTTTTGAAAATGATGAGACGGCCCTTTCTTCATATGGAGGAACAACCTCTCCAGGAGATAGCACCCATGTTATGGTTCCAGATTGGGATCTTGGAACAACTGAACCTGGTTCATCAGGATCTCCTCTATTTGATTCGAATCACCGAGTGATTGGACAACTTCATGGAGGAGGAGCAGCTTGTGGAAATGATCTTCCAGATTATTACGGAAGATTTCACACTTCTTGGGAAGGTGATGGTTCAACAGGTGGAGGTCTAAAAACTCATCTAGATCCAGACAATACAGGAAGACTAACTACTGATACGATTTAATTTCAATAACGGCCCTGCTATTGTGGGGCCGTTTTAAAGATCCAAAGCTTTTTTTAAATAATTTTGAAACTCAGGAATTGCCATTGGCCCAGAGTGGCCACCCCAGTTTAAAAGAATAAAATTCTCTTCCGAAAATGAATGATCAACTTTAAACTGATCCCAGTCCTCATTATGATTGATAAAATCATTGCTCGAAGTGATCATTCTCACCTTAAATGCCTTATCCTGCCTAATTTTTTTCATCCAATAAGAAAGGTCTAATTTGGGATCACTTTCATTTATCAAATTCCATAATTCTTGTCTGTATCCTTTAAAAAATGTCTCAAAGTTATGAGGCAAAAAATCAGATTCAGTGCCGGATGAGGATAGATGAGTTTTAAATGATTTTTCCATAATCTTTAAAAAACCGTCTTGTAATAAAATTTCTCCAACACACACTTGATCCTCTTTATCTAGGGAATTTGGAAATGAGTTTAAAAGAAACTCCGAACTCATTACATAAAGTTTTCTAACAACAGAGCAAGTTGAATTTTCATAAAGTTTAAAAACTTTATCGAAGTTTTTCATCGCACGAGAGAGACTTCTAGGTGGCCATAAGAGCGTTAAATCATAAATTCGTTTTTTATTTTCTCTATCATCTCCGACCCAGGCTGCACCAATCGCCGCTCCTAAACTTTCTGCAACAACATGAACTCTTTTAACTTGAGGAAGATTTTTAAGAGCATAATCGAGGGCCTCATTCATGACTCCAATCTCAGTCATCGTGGGATTTTCGCCATAAAGAGGATAAGATTCGATATAAAGAGGTGAAAAAATATTAGGAACAACCAGAACACTTACTCCCATGGACTCAAATAGATCAATAAAATGAGGAGTTAATCCCCTGGTTGGTTGCCCATAGATTCCAGGCATAAAAACGACCAAAGAATCTAATTTTTTATCTGCTTTTGAAAAATAAATTTTAATTTTTTTAGATTTAAAAAATTTTGATTCCAAATCCAAAATGGTTCCACGATTTTTGGACCAATGAAGATATCTTTTAAAACCACCCCAGAAAGTCGCACTAATAGAATCTTGAATTTCTTTGGCCTCCATAGACTTCGCATTAAGTTCTGCCTTCATTTCATGGGGCCAATTGGCATAAGCATTAAATACAAGGGTAAAAATAACAAAAATAATCATTTTTTTCATAGCCTAAATTTTATCCAATAATTCCAAAATGACAAAATTTTGATCAAGAGTGAATTTCTTACACTCATTTACTTAAAAAATGAAAAATTCTCTTAAAATCAAAGAATGTTTAAAATAATCATCATGTTTTTATTCACTTATTCCATGGGTATAAAGGCCCAAAGTATCAGTTACTTAAAAGATTCGTTTAAGAGAATAAATGCTCCTTGGAGTATAGAACTTCAAGGACTATGTCATGATGAAAACAATTTTTATGTCACACAGAGATATTTTATTTGGAAAATCCCAAGATCATTAAGAATTGAAAATATAAAATCCCAAAAAAGTAATCAAGTGGTAAAAATTGGAATTCCAGAAAGTCTCCAGAAGCTTGGAGCTAATCACATGGGGGACTGTGACGTATATGACCAAAAAGTATTCATACCACTTGAAGGTACAACTCCTGTTAGAATGTTAATCCTATCGACAGCTGATCTAAGTTTAATTGCAGCTCCAGAAATCAAAACCGGGCAAATTCAGGCCCCTTGGGTAACCTTAGATCCAAGAGATGGCACCATCTTCACAGGTAACTTTGATATCGATAAAAATAGCCCAATCTACAAATTAAAATTTAATCCTGTTACAAAAGAGTTAGAAATTGCTGACTCTATTTTTATTTCAAAAAAGGATCACTCTCCTTTAAAAATTTCAAGGATTCAAGGCGCAGACATCTCTATATCAAAAAACTTAATGATTTTTGCATCTGATACTAAAAAAAGTGGTCTTATCGCCATCGATTTGAATTCTTTTGAATTTGTTCTAAAAAACAGGATCAATTATTTCCCAGGATTTCCTGTTTACGAAGAACTTGAAGGAATTGATGTTCTTGAAGATGATGAAGAATTTTCTCAATATAGAGGAAATATCTTTGTTCCCATCCTCAATAACAACCTAATCTTCAATGACTACGGAAAACTTAAAAACTTTCAGCTAGACTAGACCCACATAAAGACTCAATCGATTGTTTTAAATAAGGATTTGGAGTTCTTGAATTAGAGACCAACTGTAAAGATTTGATATATTTAAGTGAAGTGCTTGAATGATTTAACTGGCGATAATAATTAAATCTCTCTTGAACCTTTTCTGAGTTAAGAAGATCACAGTACTGAGTTTTAATGATTTTTGACGTATGAAACCAATTTTTTTGACTTCTATAAGACAAGTTAAATGTTTCGTCCCAATATGGATTTGCATATTTTCTTATATCCATTGACTTTCGAACGATCCACTTTCCGAAATCATTTTGCGTTAAATATGGATCAGTATTATCTAGACATAAATTTTTATAAAACAGAAATCCTTGAAAATTGGCCTCTAAATCTCCATAGCTATAAACACCAATAAACTTAAGACCAAGAATAGTTGTTTCATTAAACATTCCATGCTCAATTGCACTTTTTACTGCATCTTCCTCTGAATATCCTTGTTGAAGTTTCTTTAAATACTTTTTTAAGTATCTTCGGGCAGTTGATGTGAAGTGACTTAACTTATCAGTTCCAAAATATATGTTATTAACCTGAATAGAAGGAGAAAGAGGAATGCGCTTAAAAAGAACTCCATAGGAATTTTGATAAATACTTTTTTTAATATAATCCATGTCTAATGGATAGAGCTGATCTTTATTGAGGTTATTTAAAAGCCAGTCTTCAATAAAAATATCAAGCGGAGGATACGTCTTAAATCGATCAGCAATTCTAAAAGTTATCTCCCTGCATGAAACACTACGGTCTAAATTATTGGCCACTTTAAGAGCAGAGTTAATTTCTTGATCAAATAAATAATTCACCTCACTACTTGAATCCTTAAGCTCCTTGTCTAAAACAAGATAATTATCTGTCTCTAAGGCATGAGATGTAGCCGAGAACAATAATACGAGAGAAAAGAAGAAATTCATTTTTTTCATAATTTAACCAAATTTTTTTCATTTAATATTCAAAACTTCCTAAACTGTACAACCAAGAAATCTTGTGCTGAAAATTTTACATTTTCAATCAGGTTTTTCATCAATTTAAACTTAAACTTTCCGATTCTTTACCGATACAACAAAAACTATGAAGAACATTCTCATTTTTGCACTTTTTTTTTCATTCTCAAACTCATCATTCCCTAAATTTACATATCATTACCCTGCAAAGCAAAAGCTTAAAATTGATGCGGGAATTCTCGCCTATTGTATGACTAAAGAAATTTCAAAATATGAAAATCCTGTGATTAATCCATCAACAATTTATCAATGCAATAAACTTTGGGCGAAAAAGATCAATACGGAAGGTAAAGAACCAGACATTACGGTAGCTCTCTACGACAGAGCAATGCTTGATCAATATCTTCAAATAAGTGCCAAAAGAAACTGTGACTATGAAACAGGTAAAGAGGGAGAACTCAAAAAATGGGTCCTAAAACAAAACGATAACTCAATCGATCATATCAAAATCTTCACAAAAGCACTTGAACTCTCCCATGGAAGGGTTTGGGATGCCCTGTTGATGATTCACCAACTTTTAAGAAACGAAGCGAGATACTGGAGCAAAAAATATTATGCCTATGAATCAAATCCAGTCGATGAAGAGAAATTTTGGAATAAATTTATCGATATTCGTGGGGAACTTCCGGAAAGAGGACCTGAATTCAAGGCCGATCATGCAGGATCTTGGTACCGAATGTGGGGAATGATGTTAAATCGCATAGCAGATACTAGAGAACCTATTGCCCCTGAAAAAACTTGTGGTGAGGATGTTTGGCAAATAAGTCTTCAAACGGCCAATCTTTGGAATGATTTTGTCGCTGTTGGGGCAGAAGCGATAAAGCCAGTACTTAATGTAACAAACTCTTATAAATCTGGCGGAGATTTGATGGGAAAAACTCAGATTAACCTTGCTGGAAGTGAGACCGCCGCCAAAATAGATGCTTATTTTTATGGTAAAAAAATGACTGATCCTCGTTTTAAAAATATTGATTGCTCAAAATCTCCATATGTAATTCCTGCTCCTTAAATCTTCTAACATTAAGACTGATTAAGTTTGTCATCGAACATGACTAACCTTAAAATTTTTCTAAGAAAAATGACAAAGGAATGTTCATGAAATGGCTTTTACTAGCAACTCTATTTTCTACTTCTGTATTTGCTGAAACTTCAAAACTCCTGCCTATCTTTATTGAGGCCAGTGAGATTTATCAAGAACACAAAGAGCTCCCACTGAATTTAAAACCTGAACTTATGGCCGCATTAAGAGTTCTCAAAGACAACCAAATCAGTCCGGAATATTTACAAAATTTTAAAAATGAAAAGAAAAATTGGATCCTTCCCAAGGATGACAAATACGATCTATGGATTAAAAACAATCAAACCAAAAAAACTTCAAATTTCACAGATGCACCTGAGGTCTCCCTTCACGCAGTCAAAATTGATGTCATTACATCTTCTCAAATGAGCGATGATGTTTACGCCTACTTTTTTGTCACTGATGGTGTGATGCCCACAGGAAAAGTGACATCTATTTATAAAGGAATTTCTTCAGGACAAAGCTTCTTTTTTAATCCTTTAGATAGGGCCATTTTCCCACTAGTGGGTGTGCCGGCGAAAACTCCCTCTAATCACCTAATCGTTGATTACGGAATAATTGAATCAGATGGTGATGATATCACAAGACTTCAAAAACTCTCCTCAATCATCATAGATCTCGCTATTGCTGTATATACCACTCAAGACCCAGAGAACGGGGCAAAAATTGGAAACCTTAGAAAAGAAATTAAACTACTTGCTGATTATGTTTTATCTCAAAACAATGATGATCGTTTAGTCACTGAATCTTTTGGTTTTGAAACAGAAGAAATCGCAGGTCTTTTAAAAGATAAATCTTTTCATGAATTTAAGAAAAAACATAAATACGAAAGCACTTTCTATTGGTGGGAATACGATATCCAATTCAGACTTCTTAAATAATGAAGATTGTTAATTATATTATTATTTTAATTTTTCTTCCTGGTTGTCTTATTGATAACCAGGATCACTCCCTTTGTGCTCCAAAAAAAGATTCTTTCGAAGTGGTTGACATTGATTTTTATGGAGAAGTCACTCCTCTTCGGTTTGAAAAAAGAAATGAAAAAATTTTTACTGAAGATGATATTCTTCTTTCAGAAAATGAAAAAAATTTTGAAGGAGTAATAAGAGTTGGCAATCTTTGGGACAATAATACAATTTTTTACAAAATTCATCCCGATCTTCCGGAAAAAGATAGAGTTTACGATGCAATTTTTCACTGGAAAGAGAAAGTTGGTGACCTTATCAGCTTCACGGAAGTTAATGATCAGAGTATGCCTGAAAATTACGTCGAATTTATTTCTTCCGAAGGCTGTTGGTCAAAAGTTGGTATGAGTGGTGGAAGACAAGAAATAGGACTTGATTCTAATTGCAAAACGAAACAAACCATTCACGAAATTGGCCATGCTCTTGGACTTTGGCATGAACAATCAAGAAATGATAGAGATGAATTTATTGAGGTTAAGTGGTGTAATATTCCAGAAGAGAAAAGATCTAATTTTTTAAAAGTTCAAGCTTCCTCTCTAGATTTCGGAGACTATGACTATGATTCAATCATGCACTACTCTCGCTACTCCTTCACCATCAATAAATTTCCAACCCTAACTTCCAAAACCTCTAAAGAAATTCCCCTTACCCACCCCGAAAAACTTTCTCGAGGAGATATTTCCTCTATCCGATGTGCTTATGGGGATTTGGCCAGTTGTCCTTAAGTGAATAATATTTGAACACATATATAAATAGACTTTTTTAGGTTATAATTAACCTATGGGAATAGTATCATTTTATACATTTGTTATTTTTACTTTTATTACACTTTTGGCGATCATTTCACCATTCCCATATTCTGCTCTCGGAATTGGTTTTGTTTTTGTGGGCATCCCTCTTGTTGATTTTCTTGTAGGTGAAAATAAAGCTAATCCTAATTCTCAGCAAGAACAAATCTGGAAGGAACATAAAAGTTGGGGGCCTCCTCTCTATTTTTATTCAATCACCCATTTCATTTTACTTTTTTTGGGAGGATACCTTGTCATGATGAAAGGATCGACTATCGATTCACTCATGATTGCAATAACTATAGGTCTTTATACAGGTGGACTAGGAATCACTGTGGGCCATGAATTATGCCACAAGAAAGAGACACTCCCTAGATTCATCGCAGACATTCTTCTCGCTTCAGTTTGCTATCAACACTTTGCCGTTGAGCATGTTCGCGGTCACCATCTCAACGTATCAACCCCTGAGGATCCTGCAAGTGCGAGAAAAAATGAAAATGTGTACTTTTTTCTTGTTAGAACAATTTGTGGAAGCTTCCTTCATGCTCTCAAAATTGATGCGAAAGATGTTATAAAAGGATTATTCATCTCCAGCATATTTATATTTATTTCTGCTTTCATATCAAAAGATGTTTTGATGTATTTTCTGATTCAATCCGTTGTAGCGATTCTTTTACTCGAATTAGTGAATTACGTTGAACACTACGGCCTTTCTAGAAATCAGCTTTCCAACGGCCGATATGAAAAAGTTTTACCTATTCATTCATGGAACTCGTCTCATCGGTTTTCAAATTATCTTTTATTTAATCTTCAAAGACATTCTGACCATCATGCTCTGGCCCACATTCCTTATGTCAATCTAAAGCACCATGACAATGCCCCTCAACTTCCTTCAGGCTATCCTGGAATGATATTACTCGCTCTCATACCACCACTTTGGTTTAAAATAATGAATCCAAAACTAGAGATTAAAGGATCATGATATTTTTATCTCTGTTAATAACACTTAACCTTTGGGCCTATGAGTGTTTTAACTGTGATCCTTTTAGTTTTTCTAAAGAATATAAAACTCGGCAACGCTTTGATACAGAACTTAATGAAAAGGTCGAAGCACTCTATAAAGCTCCTTTTCATCGGATGAATTACATAGCTCAAGGACTGACGAAGGAGAAAGATAAAATTTTTCTGAGCTACTATTACAAAAATATTTATGGTGAAAATCCAGAAGGAAAGAATTCAATTGTTGTTGAGTTTGATCTTCAATCAAAAAAAATAATTAATCTGTGGAGACTGAATAGAAACTCAATCCCATTTACAGGGCATGTTGGAGGTATGATTATTCTCGGAAAATACTTTGCCATCGTGGATGGAACTGAAATCATTTTCTTTCAAAAAGACGAGGCAAAACTTTTAGAAAATAATGGTTCATATAAAATTTATATTTCTGAATCAAAAAATATATTAGTTCCAGATAGAGGTAAAGAGGCCATCAACACTAGTCATTCTTTTATAAACAAATCAGTGGATTTTTCAGGCAAGACATTGATTTGGACAGGACAGTTTAAAGAAAAGCCTGCTCAGACTCAGATTTTGGGATATGAAGTGATCTCAGACGACATGAATTCAAATCCTCTTTTTCAATTTAATGTTCCTAAAGAGATTTATCAAATTCAAGGCGTTACCCTTGTTCAATCAAGTCCAGATCGGTACCTATTTCTAGTATGTAGTTCTTTTGGCAACCATCCTTCAAAAATATCACTTCTTGAATACAGTCTTGAAAAGAAGAACTGGATTTTACTTAAGTATGAGACTTTTCTCACGGCCCCTTCAGGACTAGAAAATATTCATTCTGACTCGAATGGGATTTGGACAATTTCTGAATCAGGTGCGAGGTATTTTCAAGAAAGAAGAAAGCCGTGGATAGACGACTTTCCCTTTATTATAAAACTTCCAGCTTGGAAAAATGTGACTAAAGATCCTTCCAATTAAGATCACCTAAGTAATCTCTTTTTCCAATTTCTACACCTGCATTTCTTAAAAGTGCGTAGGCCATGGAAACATGAAAATAAAAATTAGGAAGGGCAAAAGTCACAAGATAATCGTGGCCAGAGAGATACTTTCCTGGGTACCAAGGAAAACTTGCCTTTTGATTTTCGTAATTTTTAAAATCATCACTCTTAAATGATTCAAGGTATTCAATTGTTTTACTGATTCTTAAAATAAGATCATCGAATGTTTTTTCAGAATCCTCAAAAACTGGAGCTTCCTTTCCACTTAATCTAGAGACTGCACCTTTTGCATTATCGGAAACCATTTGAATTTGTTTTTTGAGTGGAAACATATCAGGAGCAAGTTTTAGATCCAGAAAGCAATTTGGATCGAAATTTCTCTTCTGAGCATGTTCTTTTGCTTTAACAAGACAAGTTCTTAGTCCACTTAAAGTTTTTAAAAATTGGGTTGAGACTAGCTGAAAAACCATATTATCCACTTGAAATCCTTTAGTTATAAATAATTTATGATTATCAATTTTATTTAAGGATTTGCCAATTTTAAATCCTTAAGAATATAGAAAAACTAGCCGAAAAGTTGACATGTACGGATTAGTAATAACGATTTTAATAAATTTTATCTTTGTTTCTAAAAGTTATCCTTATTATTTAATTGAAAAAAATAAAGAATTAGAGGAAGCCTTAAAGGCGTATACATATTTTTTAGAAGGAAAAAGTCTAGAGCAAATTAAAAGAGAAACTAAAATCCCTGAAAGCATCAAAAACTCTCATCAGGCACTCGACTATGTTGTCTATCTGATGGAAACAAGCAAGATAGAAAAACTTTTAGGCATAAATGATTTTAATAGTTGTCGTGAAGACTTAATGGATCAAAGTAAATTTCAGGTTTATTCAAGGTCGTACCATAATATCAATTACGCTATAAAAAAACAGTATGGGAATGAATGGTTTTACGATTTTCCAGAAAGGATTAGCTGCAACATATGTCTTCAGAATATAGACTGTAAAAAGGCGAATACCGCTTGGAAAGAAAATTCAAGCTATTATAAAAATGAGTTTAAAGAAAAATCAAAAATTAGACAAAAAGATTTATGCCTAGAGATGAGTCAATATGCACAAACACAAGCAAAAACAGGCAGTGTCTTAGAAGGCGGAGACAAACGAGACTGTCCCAAAGGATCTATTTGTCCTACAAAAAATCCTTTTTGGGAAATCCTCTATCTTTATGATTTTAAAATATGTCAGGAGGATTTTTTAATTTGTCCCACTCTTTCAAACACCTCCACATTTATTCATCCTAGCTGTTACAAAAAAAGTGAAGATGAAGAAAAAATAAATTCAAAAATATCTTGGTTAAATGGAATGGCGAATTCAATTCTTAGTAGTTGCGAAAATTTACCTGCTGAATTTAATGATTTAAACTCTAGCCTTCTCATCAGTTGTCTTGAAAAAACAGAAAACATACAACAAGAAGGTTATGTCTATATCAATCAAAATGACCTTGAAAATCTTGAAAACAGGGCAAGTACAATACAATACAAATTAGGAGAGAAAACTTATGAATTTCAAAGTTATCGTTTTCTAGAAATTATAAGTGATATGAAAAACAAAATAGAAGAAAAACAGTTACAAATTAGTCAGATTGAATTAAAAATCAAACAAAATGCAGAAAAAGAATATAATTTCACGACAAAAGAGTTTGAGTACAAACTTTCCCCAAAATCGAAACTAAATCCAAAAGATTTTGAAGCACTCTTTGCCCAAATAGAAAAAGAAGAAGAAGAATTAGCAACACTTAAAGCAGAAAGAAAAAAAATAATTGCAGAAGAAATGGATAATCTTCCTCCAGGTGTCAAAGAAGGTGAATACCACAGGGCCTTAAAAGATTCTAAAGAAAGTTTAAAACATCCCCTTGACTCCTATTACTATTTTGAAAAATCAAAAATTAGCTCCTTTGAAATTCAAAATGACAAAACGTATTCAGAATTCCCTCAAAATATTCATGATCAAAAAACAGTGATCAACTTTTTATCTCAAAAAATAAAAGATTTAATAAACAGGAAAAATTTTATCAAAAATGATTCAGAAGAATCTATCAACAACTTATCTAGAGCACTTGCTTATCAATGCTTTGATCAAAAAATACGAGACATGGGCTGTATGGAAAAAAATTTCACCTTGTCTCCTCATTGTTCAACTTGTCCAGATCATCTATCTCAGGCACAACTTGATCCTCAAGAAGATGAAGAAAAGGTAATTACGAAAGAAGAGCATAGAAGAAAGTTTTATCAAGAAAGAAGATGTCAAGATTACCTAAAAGATTATCAAGAAATTCAAAATGAAAACGAATTTACATCTCTAAAACAAAACATTTGTCATAAAAAATACAAAATCCCAAGCAAACATTTTTCAAAAATTCATAACAGCATGTGTGAAATTTAAAACCATTTAGCATTTTTTTCTTCTGCATCTTCTCGGAATTTGTTCATCCTGGTTATCATCTGAAGGTATAGGATTTTTTGTATTTAAAATCGATATGTCAAAAGAGTTAAAATTAATTTGGCCTGAACTTAAATCACAAGTAAAGGAATCCATCTGTTTAAACATACCTCCAAAAATGGACTCCACATAAACGGCCCCTGTGATCAGGGACTCGTGAAATATGAAGTTAGCGTGAGGTGCAAAAAATGTTCCCGGAATTCCTAATCTTTTTGCTTCACTTTTCAATGAGGAAATACCTGTTTTAAAAATGTAAACTCTTTTTGCGTTTGGGAAATACCACATAATTTTTGAAGGATTAATTTTTTCTTCGTCCGAGAAAAATAATCCTAAGTAATCTAAATCGATGGAGGAATCCTCTGAGAAAAGAAGGATAGGTCTCTGATCATTTTTAATGTAAAGCTCTCGGTAGCCAGACTTATTTCTTTTTAATAAAGATGCACTTAATTCAATAATATTAAATTTCGATCTAATTTCCTGATCATTTAATAATTCTCCTAGAGTCTCTCTTTGCCTATTTAGTTCATCAAAATTGGTACTTTTAATTTTAATTGGATTAAAATAAGAGACTTTCTCTGTATAGAGATGTCCTGCTTGAATACACCCAGCACTTTGACCTCTTGTAACAGTTCCATTTGGCAAAATTGTTGGTTTACCAATAGCTACCGAGCCATTTCTAAAAGCAATATGACCAAGGGCCGAAAGTGGACAATTTTGAGCATCATTTATTTCTGAATTTATCAAAAAATGATCCAAATAAGCATTGCCTCCGACTGCCACATTGCCTAAAAAATCACTGCACTTAACGTTTAAATCTGAAGTCGTATGAACAATGAAAGAAGACAAATAATTAAGTGAAGATGAATAAAGATTAAAAGTATAAAGAAGTGTCAGGAAATAGATTGAATTTTTAAACATAATGCTCCCATTTTAAAAGCTATCTTAGTACAAAAAAATATGGGAGCATGAATTTTTGAAAAAATTACATTAGTTCATGATTTTTTTAACTTACATGTATTAATCCCAAGAATTTGATATGGGGGACACCAACCAGACAACCCTGTGAGAACTGGTACAATCCCAAGTAAGAACCACAAATTCGCTGGGCCTATAAAAGCAAAACTAATTAAAACTAGGCCAACAATGACTCTCAAAACTCTTTCAATTGGATGTATATTTTTTTTCATTTTTTCTCCATTTTTTAATCAATACTAAAAGAAAATTGTTATTTTATTTATGATCTAAATCATTAAATTTTAATATTTATTCCCTATGATTAAACCATACAAAAGGAAAATCAGTGAAACTATATTCAACTTTTAATGAAGCATTGGCCCATATCAAATCGAATTCCTCTATTTTCATTCATGGAGGAGCAGCAACGCCAATCAAGATGGTTAATGTACTTGCGAAAGAATTTCCTCATCTTGAAAATCTCGAACTGATTCATATTCATACAGAGGGCGAATATCCGTTCAGCAGTGAAACTCATCATCATCTAAAGGTCACTAATTTTTTTACGGGAAAAAATCTTCGTGGAAAACTCAACTATGAGGATATCGATTACCTTCCCTGCTTTTTATCAGAAATCCCCCTCTTATTTAAAAGGGGAATTAAAAAGATAGATGTGGCACTCATCCAGGTATCTCCACCTGACTCACATGGATTTGTCTCCCTCGGAGTCAGTGTCGATATCGCTAAGGCGGCAGTTGAATCAGCAGAACTTGTCATTGCTCACATTAATCCACAAATGCCAAGGATTCATGGGAGTGGCTTTATCCATATCGGTGACATTGATTATGGGGTTGAGTTGGACACCCCAATTTTTGAATTACCCCAATGTTCACTAACATCAATAGAGAATGAAATCGGAAAAAATGTGGCAACTCTCGTTGAAGATGGAGCGACACTACAACTTGGAATAGGATCTATTCCAAATGCAGTGGCGAGAAATTTATCTCTTCATAAAAACTTGGGCCTTCATACAGAAATGTGGTCAGATGGCGCATTGGAATTAATAAAAACGGGAGTCATTAATAACTCACAAAAAGCGATTCATCGTGGAATCTCGACTTCATCTTTTGTTATGGGTTCTAGAGAACTTTATGATTTTGTAAATGATAACTTATCAGTGGTTAACCTAGAGGCAAGTTATGTGAATTATCCCATCAATGTGATGAGAAACCCAAAAGTCACGGCCATCAATTCTGCGGTGGAGGTTGATTTAACAGGACAAATTTGTGCGGACTCTATAGGTAGTAAAATTATCTCCGGAGTCGGAGGCCAGATGGATTTTATGCGTGCAGCGGCCCTTTCAGATGGGGGAAAACCCATTATTGCCCTCACCTCAAGATCTCCAAAAGGAGTTCCAAGAATAGTTCCTCACCTAAAATTAGGAGCTGGAGTGGTTACAACAAGGGCCCATGCGCACTGGATTGTGACTGAGTACGGAGCTGTAAATCTGTATGGTAAAACTCTAGGGGAAAGGGCATCTCTTTTAATTAATATTTCTCATCCAGAAGATAGAGAATTTTTAGAAAGAGAGTGGTATCATCTAAAAAAATCAATTTAAGGAATTAATCATGCAACAAAAATGCCCCAAGTGCCATTCTGAGAATCATTATGAAGATCGATCATTTTTAGTTTGCCTTGACTGTGGGGATGAATGGGATCCAAAGGCGAATGTATTAGATAATCAAATCTCCGAGGATAATGTCGTTAAAGATGCTAATGGAAATATTCTTCAAGATGGTGATTCCGTAACGCTCATCAAAGAGTTAAAAGTTAAAGGAGCATCCTCGGCCCTAAAAGTTGGTACTAAAGTAAAAAATATCAAACTCACTGATGGCCATGATGGGCACAACATCTCTTGCAGAATTGATGGTGTTGGAAGTCTTTATTTAAAATCTGAGTTTGTAAAGAAAAGCTAACTATTTGCCCTACTACTTAGGCCTATCAAACGTAACCCGCCCCAACTCTCCAGAGCGAAAATCCATTAATATAAGCTTATAAACGCGGTCTAAATCTGGAAGCCCCTTCGCTTTAAGGCATCCTCTGATTGAAGCTATTTGAGTGAGGGCTTCATCTAAAGAAAGATCCATCGATTCAAGTTTGTATCGATGGAAAAAATCAGGTGATTTATATTTAAGAAAATACTGCACAAGATAACAGGCCGAATCTTCCTCGCCCACAATGTGTGCGGGAATGGCATGAATAATACTGAGCCAAATTTTATGTTCCTCTTTTTCAATTTCTGGAGGCATAATACCTGGTGTATCTAGAAGATCAATTTCCTCATCTACCTTTACCCATAATTGAACCTGAGTTTCTCCCGGTTTATCAGCTGTCTTGGTCGCCTGACGAGAGGCCAGAGAATTTATAAAAGTCGATTTTCCAGTATTAGGAAGACCTATCACCATAAATTTATATTTTTCTCTCGGAGCAATTCCTTCTGGATTACAGTCGCTTCGCTTTTTTTCTACAATTTTTTTCGCCTGACTTAAAACTGATTTAAGAGCAGATCGATCAAGACAATTGATAAATAGATAAGGGACATCTTGCTGCTCAAACCACTGTGCCCATTTAAGATTCATCTCGGGATCAGCTAAATTCGCTTTATTAAGTAAAATCAATCGAGATTTACCCTCCATAGAAGAGATAAGAGAGTGATTTCCTGAAGCAAGAGGAAGCCTAGCATCTCTAATTTCAAAGATGAGATCAACGAGAGAAACTTTTGATTTAATATCTCGCATGGCCTTCATCATATGGCCTGGGAACCAATTAAAAGCGGCATTTGGTTCGGAGCCTACTTTGAATTTCTTTTCCTGCGTGATTTTTTTTGAAGGAATCGTTACTTTATTATTTTTTTTGTAACGAGGTGATTTCATTTTTTAGGGGCTTTTTTAAATTGAAAGGGATTCGCTTTTCTTTTAGCATCATTTCTTGCTTTCTTAGCAAGCTGAGTACTTTTGAAATCTAGATCTTTCTCTTTTTTTTGAGGAGTAGTGCTTTTTAATTCCTCTTTTTGTGGGATGGCATAGTTCGCCTTAACAGTTCGTCCATCTATCACTTGTCCATCAAGTCCCTCAATCGCCAGGGTCGCCTCTTCAACTGTACTCATTTCAACAAACGCCATTCCTCTGGACTGATTGGTTGTGGGTTCGACGATTATTTTAATATGTTTAATTTTCCCGTATCGAGAAAATAAGGATTTTAACCCATTTCGGTCTCTTTTATAGCTTAAGTTGCTGATATAAACTGTTTGAGTTGGTTTATTTTTCATTTTAGGCCTTTTTAGAGCTTTAATATAACATATAAAAGGGTTTAGAAAGATCTATCTCGTGAGAACTTTTATCTATCATTATTACCTTAATTCATTTAGATACATCCTATGAAAAACAAATTTGTCTTAAAGGCCCAAGAGCTCACCAAGCTCGGTGATCAATATATCCAAAAACATGGATCAAAAAACTTCCATCAAAAGGCCAAAGATTTATTGACTGAAAAAAATCTACATGAATCTTTTGATTATAAAGAACTCGTTGAAGTGACCTTTTCTAAAAAATTTAATCCTAGGCAAAACTTTAGAAGTCTAGAGTTTAGTGATTTGCCACTTACGATTGCCAGAGGTGAAGAATGCTTTATTGATATATATTTTTGGAGAAGAAGGCCAACGGTGATTCATAATCATCACTTTCGTGGTGCTTTTCAATGCCTTCTAGGATTCAATGTCGATTCAGAATTTAAATTTACCCAAACCACTAAGTTTACAAAGTTTCATTCACAGGGAAGACTTGAGCTAAAAAGTACGACTAATCTTTCAAGAGGCGAGATCAAATCAATTAATTTTCAAGATAAATTTATTCACCAAAATCATCACCAGGCAGATCTCACAGTGAACTTATGTTTTCGAACTCCTGATGTGGCCCGTAAAAATTTAAGCAACTTCCTTTATTCTGGAATCAAATTTGAAAAAGACCAACTCTCTTTAGCACGGGCCCAAAGACTTTTTGCTTTCACAAGAATTGATGATTTTGATT
>JACCDO010676442.1_pt1 | contig 42779 bp, 29 predicted proteins | sample 7446101 | NCBI WGS metagenome assembly JACCDO01 (sample SAMN15323440, study PRJNA562643) | freshwater metagenome | isolation source: river surface water | place: USA:Blue River Watershed | collected 2017-08-16 | reverse complement strand
TTCTCTGGCTCTTTGTTGTTCAGCTTCTCTGGCTCTTTGTTGTTCAGCTTCTCTGGCTCTTTGTTGTTCAGCTTCTCTGGCTCTTTGTTGTTCAGCTTCTCTGGCTCTTTGTTGTTCATCTGCTTGTCTGGCTCTAATTAATAATGCTTGACGTTCGTTTTCTCTTTGACGTGCTTGATATGCTTCTTCTAATTCTTCTCTTTCTCTTTGATGTTGTTCCATTAATCTTCTTCTAGCAGTTTCAGATGCTCTAACACTTGCTTCTGTTATATTTGTCTTATGTTGTTGATTTTGTTGCTGTAATTGTTGCTGATGTGTTTGATTTAATTGTTGTATTTGTTGTTGATATTGTTGTTGTAAACGTATTTGTTGTTTTTTACATTCAGATACTGCTTTTGTTAAAGCATCTCTTTCTGAACTAAATCTATTTGAAATTTCTTTTGTATTGCGTTCAATTTCTTTTTGTTGTCTTTGAGCTTCTAATCTAGTAACTTCTGCTCTTGCAGAATGTTGTTGTTCTGACAATAATATAACTCTTGCAGTTTCTGCATCTTTTTCATCATTAGCCTGTTTTATTTTAGATAATCCGGTTTTTAAAGCTGATGCTAAATTTGTAAATCTATTATTAATTAAACTTTCTAATGTTCTTTTATCTAAATCATATTTACCTTGTTTAATACAATCACTGCATAAAAAATCTTTAATTTCTTCTTTAATTTCTTTTTTTAAACTATTTTCTAGTTCTGTTGTGTTAATTTCCATATCTGGTTTTTTTATTAAATTTATTTTTTGTTCTATTTCTTGAAAACGTTCATCAATATGTCTTAATATTTTATCTTTTAATTCATTTGTTGATGATACATTTTCTTCTTTAATAGACTGTTTAGTTACTATTTGTTCTAAAGGAAACATAACCCTAGGTCCTCTAGGTGTCATAATATATGGAACAAATGCCATTAATTATATATAATATTTAGATTAAAAATGACCAAAATAAAAATATTTTTTTTGTTCTTTCTCAATTAAGTAGTTTTTAATTCTGCTTTTTCTACTGCATCTTTTAAATTCCCTGCTAATTCATTAAATTTATCATTTATTTGAGTTTCAAGACGTTTTTTATTAACTTCATAATTACCTTCTTTAATGCAATCACTACATAAATATTGACTAATATCTTCTTTAATTTGTTTTTTTAAATTAATTTTAAATTTATTTATGTCAAAAGAACCTTGAGGAATTTGCATTGCTTTTATTCTCTCTTGAATTTTAAAAAACCGTTCATCGATATATTTCATAATTTCTTTTTCTAATTCATCTGATGATGAAACTTCAATAGTTATTTCTTTTTTATCAATTATTTTTTCTATAGGATATATTACTCTAGGACCATTAGGTGTCATAATATAAGGAACAAATGCCATTAATATATAATAATTTAGATTATTATATATTAACCAAAGTTCTAATTAAATATTCCCTACTATTAGGGTAACTTGAAAAATATATTCTTTGTACTAATTAGAAATATTTTTTATGGAAATCTTGCATTTGGAAATCTTTTTTGATAATCTTCTCTTTCTCTTCTTCTACGTTCATCTCTTTCCTTACGTACTCTATCTTCCTCAGCCCAAATTTGTGCTCTATTTGCAAAATAGTATTCTTCTTGTCTTTTTTTTTCTTCTTCTGCCATACGACGTTCATAATCTCTTCTTTGTTCTCTAGCTCCTTCTAATTCAATACCTGCTAACTCATACTCTAATTGACGTACTCTTCTATCTTCTGGTACAACATGTGCTACACTTGGTTGTATAGCTGGATTAGATGTAGGTAATGCTGATAATCTAACAGGTTTTACATCAGGTCTCCATTTCATAGCATTTCTTCTTCTTCCTTCTTCTTGTGCTCTAATATTTTCGGCTATTCCTGCAACTATAGCAGTTGCAATCCCTGATGGCATATTTTGTTCAAGTGGTCTACTATTTCTTTCTCTTTCTCTTCTAATAAATGCATCTTCTTGATTACCTGGTAATGGTCTTGTTTCAAATGGTCCTTGTAATCTATTAGCAACGCTAATAGTATCATCTCTTTCAAGTTGTGGCATTACTGGTTGAGGATATGGTCCTCTTGGTTGTTGCATTACTGGTTGAGCGGAAGGTCTTCTAGGTTGTTGCATTACTGGTTGAGGATATGGTCCTCTATGTTGTTCTATTATCATTGGTTGCGATACAGTTTCACCTCTTCTTCTAGCATCTTCTTGTCTAACCCATTCAGCAGCTGACATTTTTTGTGACGACATATTATATAAATATATAGATTATAAATATATAATCTATATATTAATTTTTAAATTGTATATTATAAAATTAATCAAAGTTCTAATCAAAATCAACGATTCATTTTTTTTTAAATTATTTATTAGCTACTAGGTGGATGGATAGCTTGTAAATTGTGTTATGTGCAATTAAAAACAACCAAAGGTTATTAATATAATTATATTCATATTTGCTATACAAATTATTGCGAATTACCCAATTATGATTAATAACGTGGATATGGCATAGCTACTGCAACTGCTTGTCTTCCTGGATTTCTAGGATCAGCTACAGCAAATTGACCCATTTGTTGTCCTCTATGTTCAAAGTTTCCTATAAAAACTCCGTGTGTTGGTTGGTTCTGTCTTTGTTCATATAATTGTCTCTCTCTTTCTCTACGTGCTTGTTTTTCATTCCATTCTGCTAATTTTTGTTCTGATGTTTGTTCTCTTCTCCATCTTTCTTCTTCATCTGCTCTAAGTAATTCTTGTCTATGAAGATAATGTTCTGGTAATCCAGGATGTATTACTCTTGGTATTGTTACATCTGGATTTGAAACAGGTCTAGCTAATCCAATTTTAACTTGAGGGACCATAGGTGGATGTGATGGTGGATGTGATGGTGGATGTGATGGTGGATGTGATGGTGGATGTGATGGTGGATGTGATGGTGGATGTGATGGTGGATGTGATGGTGGATGTGATGGTGGATGTGATGGTGATATTTGTGCTTGTATTGGTTTCATTTGTGATATTGAACTATTTGGCATTATTCCACCTCTTCTTCTAGCTTCTTCTTGTTTAACCCATTCAGCAGCTGACATTTTTTGTGACGACATATAATATATAATATAAATTAAAATAATATTTTATTTCTTAACTTTTTTTTGCTTGTTATCTATCAGAGATTTATTATCAGCAGAACTAATATATTTTACGAGAGCTTCTTTTAATTCGACTAATTCATTTTGCCAAATATCATGAGGCTTCATTTTATTTAGTTTATTATATTCAGTCTCCTTAATATCTTTTTGTTTCTTTAATTCTTCAATCTTTTCAAAAGTTAGTTGATAAATTGGCATTCCTAATAAATAGTCATAAGATTTATTTGAACCCAATTTAGGAAAGTCATTATCTGCTAAATCCTTCTCAAGGTCAACCTTCTTTTTCTTATTAACAATTAGTTCATCATTAACAACCATCAAAATAAATCGAACTTTATTAGAAATAATATCTAATTCATTCTTCAATTCATTAAGCTGATATTCACGACGCTTAGCATATAATTCATGACGATGTTTATAATATTCATCAAAAATATCTCTAACTGTTACATATTTTGTTAATTTACCTTCTGTTGAATATAAATGCATATTATTTATACTAACACGAGATGTCAAATGAAACTGTTTATTTATATCCTTGACATTCTCAATATAATTATTAACAAATTCCAATTCAAAGCTAACACTTGTATCAGTATGAAATTCCTTATAACCAACAAAATTCTTGTCATCTTTATTCTTTTTAGTTTGCTCTAATTCATACATTTTCTCTAAAAATTCTTTATAATTCTGAGTGCAATTTCCAATTGGCAATTCAGTAATTAATAATTTATTCTTTTTAATTGAATAAACACCAGATGTTTCATAAGTGGTATCATTCACTTTTTCAACCTTACCAGTAAATCCACGCCAATAAGGATGAATATCTTTAAAATGATGCTCTGCATCTGTATTTTCAATCATACTAAGTAGATTATCAATAATATCAATAGGATTATAGCAAGGAATATCTGTTGAAAAACCAGTGCCAATACCAGTTGCACCATTAACTAGAATCATTGGAATAATTGGCGCATAATATTCCGGCTCAATCTGCATTCCATCCTCAAGTTGATTATTTAAAATATTATTATCAACCTTCTTAAAAATCATACTACTAATAGTTGGAATTTTGGTGAAAATATAACGAGGGCTAGCAGCATCTTTGCCATTTAAGTGTCTGCTCCCAAATTGTCCTAGCGGTTCTAATATGTTAATGTTATTACTGCCAACATAATCTTGAGCTAACCCAATAATAGCACCCATAAGAGATGCTTCGCCATGATGATATGCTGCTTTATCTGAAACAAAACCAGCTAATTGTGCTACTTTAATTTCATCTTTATCTAATCCTCTCAAAATTGCACCATAGAGAATTTTACGTTGAGATGGCTTAAGACCATCCATAATATGGGGAATAGAACGACTATTATCATAATTGGAAAAATGTTTTAAATCTTTATGAATGAAATCATTATAAGAAACAGCACGTTCCTCATAAGTTAAAATTTCATTTCTATCATAATTCATCAGCCATTCTTTACGATCATCCGCACGGGTCTTTTGAAATGCCAAAGTTAATGAGTTGTCATCTGACTCTTCAGACTCCCAAATATATTTAATCAGTTTATCGTTAATATCAACAAAATATTCTTTGGCTTCAGTTGAAGTAGATGTACCGAGACCCTTGTAATACTTAATTTTCCAACTATTTTTTGCAGTATCAGACAATGATTCAACCCAATCTTCATATTCAGTTAAATTATAGAAGATTTTAGTTTCCTTATTTTTGAATGCTTTAACAATTGGAGTAGCAAGTGATGTAATAAAACCTTCACGTTTAACTAGTTCTGGCCATAAAGTATGAAACATATTCATTACTAGACCTTTAATATGAGAACCATCCACATCTTGATCAGTAAGAATAATAATACGACCATATCTTAATGTGCTAAAATCTTCATCATTATCATATTTGCATCCTTGACGTAATCCCATGATTTTCTTTAGATTGGAAATTTCTTCATTCTCAGCTAATTGTTTAACAGCAGCTTCACGGACGTTTAACATCTTACCCTTCAATGGGAAGACACCAAAATAATCACGGCCAATAATACTCAGACCAGCAACAGCTGTTGCTTTGGCTGAGTCTCCCTCCGTCAGAATTAAAGCACATTTAGTACTATTCTTACCACCAGCTTCATTAGCATCATCTAGCTTTGGAATACCATGAAGTGTCTTTTGTTTCTTACCATCATTCTTCTTCAAATCTTTATTTTCTTTAAATTTAGCATAATCTAAAACTTGCTCGACAATACCACATTTTGCTAATTTCTTAATAAAATTTTCAGATGGATCATACTTTGAACCAAACTCTTTAGGTTCAGTTGTAAGAGTTTCTTTAGTTTGACTATCAAAAGAAGGATTTTCAATAATTGCATTAACAAAGAATACTAAATTTTCTTTCAAAATAGATGGAGAAATTTTAACATCCTTATTCTTCTTCTTAATATGGTTATCAACTAATTGTTTAACCACTTTGTCAATCACATGATTAACATGAGAACCCCCTTTATAAGTTGCAATACTATTGACAAAACTAACAACTTTATTATTACTTTCTTGGATATATAAGACACCTACTTTCCAACGACCATTTTCATCTTCATCATAATAAATTTCATCTTTGGGGTAATAGAGTTGAATATATTGCTTAAAGTTAGTAATATTAATCTTTTCATCATTAAAACTTACTTTAATCTTTTCACTACTAACACCTGCCAAATCAATTGCACGCCGATAGAAGAGAGCCATATGGTCATCATCTAAAGCATCCAATCCAAAACGGTTTACTTCTGGATAGAATTTAATATCTACATAACTAGTTTTTTTACTATATTTAGTTACTTTAGGTCCATCCGTTTTTAACATATTATTTGTCCATTCTTGAACAAATTGTTTTTTACGCTCACCATCTCCAACTTCAACCGTGAAAGACGAGCTATAAATATTTGCGCATTTTCCTCCCAGTCCATTTTTACCCCCTGTTGTTCTTTTTTTTGTATCATCATAATTAGAACTAGTTAATAGTTCACCAAAAATCATTGATGGAACTAATGTTTTATGCTTTGGATGTTCTTCTACCGGAATACCTTTATCACCATTATTAAAAATACGAATATAGCCTTCTTCTTTATTATACCAAATATTAATAGTATTACAAGTTTTATCATTTTCTGATGCATCACGTGCATTAACTAACATTTCATCAAAAATCTTTAAAAATCCAGGAGTATATTTAATAATTTTAGACTTGATAATTTTTTCTTCAAAATCCCATACATCCATAACCTGGGTAGTAGGCTTAGTACTACCAATATAAGTGTCCGGACGAGCTAAAATATGCTCGATGGGTGTCATTTTGTCATAGTCTGTTGCTTTACTCATTAACTGTTTAATAAGTATTAAATCTTTAAATAATTTAATCAATTTTTTTAAAGATTTATAAATTAATTATTGGCTTATTCCAAGCATCTAATTTTTTTTTTATAATATTCAATGATGTTTCAAACATATTATTATATAAATCATAAAAATTAGAACCCCATAATGTACTATCAACATTAAGACAATCAAAACAATATGGATAAGTAGTTATTATTTTTAGATTTGCAACTTCTATATATCTATCAATTGTATTAGTTTCTTTATTCAAATTATTAACATCCCAATTAATAATAGTATCAAAACAACTATTATTATATATATTAAATACCATACTTGTCATTTTATTAATTTCAATAAATGTAATATCTTTATATTTATAAACATTATTTATAATTGTGTTTTCATGTAAATCTGCAATACATCCAACAAATATATCCCATTTATTTATTTTATTTAATGCATAATTTATATTATTATATATAGTTTGAAAATTATCAGGAAATCTACAATCATCTTCACATATAGTAATTTTATCTAAATTACATCTTTTTGCATTATAAATTAAATTAACATATGATAACGCACATCCAATCCATCCAGGATTATATTTAACAGCTGGAAATATTTCTACATCTGGTTTATTAGTTTGTTTATTAAATGCATCAATTCTAAAAGGTGTTTCAATTAAATGTAAACAATATATAGTATTTGGAATTAAATGATAATCAATTTTATGGTTAATATCCATATTTAATGATAATAATAATTTAATGAAATTAAACTGTGAGTTAGTACTTATTATTTTATTATTCGCCGTATTTAATTTTATTTGTTTATTATATTCATTTATATTATTTAAATATTTATCTAATTGTTCATATAATAAATTAATATTACTTAGATCATCTTTTATTTCATCAATAAAAATAACTGATTTTTTATATAATTTTACATTATACCAATCTTGTTTTGCAGGTAATTCTGATATAATAATTTTATTAGAATTTAATATTTCATTAATTATATGTGTTTCTAATATAACATTGTCATTATAATTTAAATTTAAAATAATTTTTGATTTTTTAATTAGATCATCTCTTTCAGAACCAATAATATCAAAACCTATCTTAATATTATATTTTTTACTTATTTCTGTTAAAATTATATTTCTTCTTTCATTATAAGCTCCATAAAAAAAAATATCATATTGAATATTATCATTATATTCTTTATATTGGTAAACATAGGGACATGTTAAATAATAATAATTTAAAAATGGATATTTTTCAGGTTTGGTTTTTATATTAATATTAAAATTCCATAATATATTTGATTTATTTATCATATTTAAATATTTGTTATCTTTAAAATTATTTGATGTTTCTTGCTCTACTATATACATAATATAAAATTTTGGTAAAAATGATTTATTAAAACTATTATAAATAATAATATAATAATCATCACTTTCTTTATCTTCTTCAGTTAAATCATTTATAATATCAACATCTATATTTAGGCTATTCATAATTATTTTCATATTAATAGCAATAGACGAGATTAATTCTGATGTTAATATTTTAATTTTTTTATTATTATTAAATTGTTCTGTAATTTTATTATTAAATCTTTCTATATTTTTTTTATTATTAGTTTGTAAATTATTTATTAATTTACCTTCATATTTACCATTAGAATTCCAATGATTAAATGCCCCATCTTTAGTATATATACCTAAATTAAATAATTCTGGATATCTATTTAAATAAAAAATCCAATCAAATCTATCCATATTATAATAATATTTAAAATAAATATTATAATATTAATATAATGAATGACATTAAATTATCGATAAATGTTAAAGAAGATTATGAAAAAAAAACAAATATAGCTAATGAAGAATTAAATTATAATAAAATTCAGGATTACATGAATAATTATGTTTACAAAGAGAGTTATATAAATATAGATTCAAGATTTAGAAATATTAATCCACAGAATATAATTGAAATGTTACCAAATTATTTACCATCTAATCCTATTTCTACATTTAAAGATGAGTTCAGAATAAGAGTAACAATAAATGGTAATTCATTTAATGTTGGTGATAAAATTGTATTACAAAATATTAATAAAACTCCAATAATATTAAATAATGCAGTTTATCTAATAAACAATTATAATTATTATATGGTTTATATGGAAAATCATAATATTAAATATGAATATACTAAAGTTGATAATTATAAAGTCAATGTTCAAAATTATGAACCATTATCATTAGATGATAGATTAATAGGTAATATTCCAATTAATTCAATATTAGGATTACATTCAGTTGAAATTTATAATAATGATGAAACATTTTTACCAAATGTTATTAGAGATAGAATATTAAATGAATTAAATATAACTATAACTCAATTAATAGAAAATTATTTATTTATTAAATTACCATTTAATTATGTAAATGTTAATCAATTAAATACAGATACTGTATATCCTGCATTTAATAATGTTCAAAAAATATTTTCATTTATTTTTAACAATATTGGATGTATTAATCTTTATTATTTAAATGCAAATTATCCAATTAATAATACTCAATATCAAGCATATCATGAGATTATAACAGTTGCTGATACTTATATAGAATTTAATGCATCATCTGTTGGATATTTCAATGAAACAAATGGTGGTGAATATATAACATTAGGTAAAGTTATATCATTAATTGAAGGATATCCAAATGTAAATAATTATACAATTAATCTAAAAAAGAATTTTACCGATGTATATAGTATAGAATTAGTATCAACTGAGTTTCCATTTGTAAATAATAATATTAACAATGTAAATAATGCAAATAATAAATTATATTGGAAATATTTAGAAGATGGTGATTATGTATATAATATACAATTGGATAATGGATTTTATTATTTAGATTCATTAATTCAAATTTTAAAAACAAAAATGAATTCAATAGAAAGAGTATATTCAACATCTGATAATATTGTTTATGCAGAATTTGATATTAAATACAATTCAAACTCACAAGAATTCCAATTTTATTCTTATAAGACTGTTTTAAATCCATATTCATTAAGTTTAGAACAAGATTTGTCTTTAGGTAGCCAAGTTTTAAAATTAATTATTAGACAAAAGGGAAATTATGTCGCAGTTGGTGATAAAATAATTATTAATAATGCAGATGATATTGGTGATATAGCATCAACCCTTATAAATAAAACTCATACTGTATATAGTATAAATGTAGAAGCATCTACTTATACTGTTATTTTAATTACTAACCAATTTTTACAAAATATAAATCTAACTGGAGATGGAGGAGCGAAAACAACTATTAAAACACCTGTTCTCACTAGTTTTTTATTTAATTATAGTGATACTATGGGTACATTACTTGGATTTAAATATGTAGGTGCATCAACGTCAATTACACCATATTACCATATTAATAGTAATACAAAAGAATATATTTATCCAACAATTTTTAATTCAGTTGGTGAAAGAACAATATCTAATAATTATTTTAATATTGATGGAATGAATTATTACATATTGATGTATTTGAATAATTATGAAAATATATATACTACAAATAATTTTAATAATGCATTTGCAAAAATATTAATGAAAGGTAATCAAGGTGATATATTATATAATACTTTTATTAAAAATTCACCATTAGTATTTGATATACCATTAAAGACACTAAGTGAACTAAAAATATCATATTTGTTTCCAGACGGTTCTACACCTGATTTTAGAAATTTAGAACATAGTTTTACATTAAAAATAGTTGAAAGATTAAGTAGACCTACTCGCACAGGATTAAATAGCACTAAGATGAATTATTTAGATAGTTTGAAAGAATTATCTTTTAATGATACTAATTCACCAAGTTTATAATAACCGATCCATCTATGAAAGGATACTTTATATTATAATATTCATACACTCCATAATTCTATAATGATTAATATGATATAATAATATATTTTCAATAATAACATTCCAGTTATTTATTAATTTAAATGTAATTGTATCAAAATATTGTACAATATTATTTTTGAGTATATTTATTGTATAATCATTAATTTCAATATAACTTGATGTTTTTAATAAATCAATTAAATTGTTTAATATTTCAGATACTGTTTCTACTGGATTAGATGCTTCATCATCTAAACTTTCATAAATATTAACACTATTACGAACAAATTTTTGTGGTATAACATTGTACAAAGGATTTCTAATTTCAGATACCATTAATTCAATTTGATCTAATATACCATCAATCATTCCATTTAATTGTTGTGTGTTTATAATATATTCATACAAGATTTTTTTAATTATACTTTCAATATTACTACAAATAAATGTTTTTGTCATATGGACTAATAAATCATAAACAAAACTTAATACTTTATTATTCTTCTCATTTTGCTCTCCTTTTATATATCTAGTATTTTCAAAATATTGTTTAGCAGTTAAATAATTATGTTTATAAAATTTATGGAGAACTTCTAAATATGGTTTAAACATCATATCATTTATATCTAATAAATTATCTTTTTGAAATTTAATACATCCAGATGGAATTCTGTCTATTATATTATTAATTACATCAAGTTTAGCAAATTGTCTCCATCCATCCATATAACAAATATATGTATTACCCATTTCTTTTAATAACTCATCATATCTAGCTATTATTTTATTTTTTGTAATAGTTTGAGGAATTTGATTAAAATTATGCAAAGCATTTAATCCATTTAATTTATTAATTTGTTCTCTAAAATTAGTAATATTATTCATTGTATCTGTTATTTTATTATCAATCGCATTTGTATTAAGTCTTAAATTTTCTAATTCTTCTTTTTCTTTAATATATTTATTTAATATAATAGTTGTTTTATCTATTTTAGTTTCTAATTCATCAATTATATTTAAAATAGTAATACCTTCATCTAAATTAGGTATATTAATATTTGAACCAAGATTTTCATTATATTGACATTTACCTATATCATTAATATTAGTTCTATTAAAACCACAATAGTTAAGTATTTGAATTAAAATAATACTATTAAAATCATCAGTAAATCTAAGCATATTTTCAGTTAAATATTGTTCCATAATATAAAAAACAACATTAAATGAAACATCCATATATTTTAATAAATTATTATTATAACTTTCGTTTGATTGAATTATAGTTACCATTTCATTATATTGACTTTCAATTAATTGTTTACCATATAAATCAAGATGATTTTTAAATTTTTCCATTAAATAATATTGTGGTGAATAAACATTATTTTTATCATAATTATCAAATGATATTAAGTTTAATGCTTTATAATAATTATTTTTAATCATCATAACAAGAGGACTTATTTTCTCATAATTATGTATTAAAATATTAGCATTATTTTCAAGCATTAATTTAATTATATTTAAGTTAATATTTATAGTATATTTATTTTTTAATAAATTTGTTCCAAAATAATTATCTGGATATATATAAAATTGCTCTTTTATTTTTTTAGGTTCAACAAATGAATAAAATAATGATAAGCTACTTTGTGTCATAATATTAACATTATTAATAAAATCCTGACTTGGTAATTTATTTAATACTACTGAAAAATCTAATTTATCAAATAATTTCTCTGTTCCAGTTGTATCTGCAGTATCTGAATATAGTGGAAGTCTATTTCTAATTAATTGATTGTAAATATCTTTACCATATTCATTTATTTTATTTTTAAAATATAATTGAATTAATTCTTCAATTATTTTTGCTCTTAAATATATTAATTGAATATTTTTATTTTTATCATTAACTTCAGCAGAAATTATATTATCACTAATCATTGTATTATTATTTTTAATTATTTCAATAATATTAAATCTATAAAATTCATATAATACTGATTTTAATGATGGAGGTAATTTTTTATTTTTACTAGCAATATAGCTATCTTTTAATGTTTGTTTATTAATATATCCAATATTATTTATAATATTTGAGAATAATCCAATATCTCTATTTATTTTACCACTTCTATTATCAAAATTATTTTCAACATATGGATATTCGTAATTTGAATTAATATTTTTTAATTTTAATTTTTCATTAGAATCAAAAATAATAAATGGTTTATCTGTTCCTAATGCATGATAGATAAATTTAGGTATTTTAACTCTGTATGAATCTGCATTTAAATAGTACAATAGATAAATATAACCATTTATTTGATTAATATTTGTTTCAAATTTACTTATTTTAAATTCTTTAAATTCATCCATTGTTTCTATTATATTAGTTCTAGTTATATTTTGAACACTATCAAAACCTCTTTTAAAACGAGTATGTTTAATTTTATTAGTTAACTCTTTAATTATTTTAGAATAATTACTCAATACTAATAATAATGGATAAGTATATGAAATAACTGTTGCATATGTTGATGATGAATTTTGTTGTAACATATTATTAAACATTGAATTAAGCTTTGTTGTGAAATATATTATTAATCTTGTTAATCTAATATGTAAATTATTTAATACCCATGCATAACTTATTATATTTGTTGGTCTATTATAATTGTTATTTCCTAATGTTTGAAATGATGGTCTATCAATATTATCATCTGGTAAATTAGTAATACTGTCTACATAATTATCAAAGTTATATAAATTATAATGAGTTATTATATTTATATCTGGACCTCTTTCTTGTGGTACATCAATATTATCAAATTTACTATATGGGGGTATATGTCCTAGAAAATTCATTCCCAAATAATAAGATTCTATAAATTTCATAATATACATTTTATCATCTTCATTACCAATAAAATTTCCAATAAATCTAGATAAGAAACAGCTCATACGAGATGGTAACAAATATTCTGACACAGACCATGCATTTACTGCATCTGTTTCATTATTAAATATTTTAAATAATTTTGAGTTTCTCATTGTATCAATAATATTAAATATATCTGGTTCAATTGCTGAAATTATAGTATTATCATTTGCCAAAACATTTATATCATTAATTGGTTGAATAATAAAATCTCTTAATTTGTTTATTATATTATATTCAGCGACATCATCATCATTATCATGTTTTTTTCTTATTAAATCAATTAAATCTGCAACCATTTGATTTTGAGGCTGTTGTTCCATATTATTATAATAATATGAAATCATGTTACATAAATTTTCTCTTCTATTATCACCAAATGTTACTGATATTTTTTGCATTTCAGCAGGAACAATTAATCTATCTATATTTTGATTATTAATAACATTATAAGCATATTTCATAATAAAATTCAAATTATTATCGCCATCTGTAATTAAATCAATATGATTAAATAAATCTGCTTCTGCAATTGGAGCACTAATATTATTTAATAAATCTGCATTATTTGTACTAAATAATAAATAAATTAAAGCACAAATTACGGAACCTGGTATTAATTCATCTACTATATTATTTAAAAATCCATATCTTAAAAGTGCTGGATTAAAAATAGATGGATATAATGACTTTCTCATTGATTGTGAAATAGATAAAATTATATTATCCTCTCCACCTTTATTATTTATTAAACCAGCTATTAAATAAATAACACTTAAATTAATAGTATAAATAAGATTTGATTGACTTCTATTAATAGGAGCATTTCTAAATCTTTCATTACAAAGAAAGTTATTAATAATACAATATAATATATTTATTTTATCTTCAGCCATTTGAAAATCTTCAAGTAATGCAATTAAATTTCTATGAAGAGGAAAGGTGCTATTAATTAAATTAATAATAGTTGTAATAGTTATTGTTGATATTAAATTATTATTGATGATATTAACAAATAATTCTGCTAATAAATTATAAAATTGTGTTTGTTGTGCATTTCCTGGAACTAAATTTAAATCATAAGTACCATTAAAAGTGTTTGCAGTTGTAAAATTAGTAAAAATGGTATAAACTAATGTTGGAATAATAAATTCTTCATTTTTATTAAATAAATCAAAATATTCATTAGGACCAATATTATTTTCAATATTACAAACACGAGCTCCTCCAATAAAAGTGTTTTTATTTAAATCCATTATATTATCTGCAAAATCATTTGCAATTCTATAATTTCCAGTATACATTTCATAATTTCCATGGTTCATCATATTTGCTAATGTTAAAGGAGATAGATTATCACTAAGATAATTTGTTAATAAAGTTAAATTAATACTATTATAATCTATTTCATCAGGTTCATCTACATCATCTAATAATTTTTTAATATCTGATAATGATTTTGCCAACATTTCAGTTATATGCATTTTTGTATTTGATTTTTTTATGACAGCTAACTTTGATGGGTCATCTGGTGGATATGAATCATATTCAACTGGATGAATTAATATATCTTGAATATTAGAAAATTTACTCCATTTTTTTTCAATAATTGTTTTAAATTTATGGATACTACCAGCTTGAAGATCTTTTAATAATTTAATATCATCTTTTTTAGTTAAATCTAAATTTACTTGAGCTAGTTGTTCTTGAAAATCTCTAATTACATTTACTTCTTCTTCTTCACTTCCAATACTATTCTTTAATGTATTATTAATTGCTTGAATAAATGGACTATTTTTAATACTTTCCCAAACTTTTTGTCTTTCTATTCTCCATAAATTAGTATTAATTATATCCATTTTTTTAGGTTTAGGTATTAAATTTCCTATTGTTGTTTTTTCTTCTGGTTTAATATTACCAGTAAATAAACGATGTAATGGTGTATTTCCAAAATTGTCTTGATAATTTATATCAACACCTATTTCTATTAAATATTTTATTATATTTAAATATTGTTTAGTGCATGCAATATGTAATGGTGTTAAATTATTATTATTAGGACCATCTGGATTAACATTTTCACTATATAAAAATTTAATCATTTGTAATCTTTGATTTTCTGTTTTAGTAATATCATTTTCTAATAATACTCGATGAATTAAAGTATTATTATTATTATCAACTACATTATAAGATATTTGCTCTTTTAAAATTAATTGTTTAACTTCATTTATATCCATTGAGCCAACTGTATTAAATAAATCAGTTATTTGTTTATTATCTACCTTTACAATTGGTCTATATTCTTTTTCATAATAAGAAGGCTTATAAGATGTAGGCTTATCAGTCATTAATATATAATATAATTTAATATTTTAAATATTAAAATATATTATTAAAAAGAAAAGGCTTTTTAATTAACCATTATTACTATATTTTAAGCAGACATAGCAGATGGTTTATATGGTGAATACATTGGTAATTTAGTAGCAGGTAATGTTAATTCTGGGGTAAGTACTGTTACTTTAGGAATAGGGTTACCAAAAAATGTATTTGATGATAATGGTCCAAAAGCATCAAGAAAGCTTCCTGATTTATTAATATTTAAATTTATTTTAGGATCTAATTTAATATCTCCTGCTGGAATTTCACTGCACATATTAAATCTAATATTATCGGCCATATCACGAGTTCCAGAACCTTTTCCATATTCAGGTAAATCTTTTTCTCCATTAATTTCTTTAGCACTCATTGCTGAAATTACACCAGTTGCGTTTTTTGCAATATCTTTATTAAGTTCATTTAATTTTAATTTGAAATCATAAGATGTCTCAGCACCAGTTTCTTCTTTTAATTTTTTAAGAACTTCATTGTGACCTTTATAATCAGTGTTTTGGGCTCTACCGTCGGACATTAATCCAGGGCAAACTGAATATACATTGTTTAAATTACTCATATAATATATCATAGATATTAATTATAGATATTAATTATGGATATTATTATATATTTTATTATTAAAATAATTTTTAATAATAAAATTATTGTTTTGAAAATATATCTTGTGCTAAATCAGCCTTTCTCTTCTTTTTTCCATTTTCATTATTAATATTAATTCCAAAATTATTTGCAATTTCTTGTAATTCTTCTAATTTCTTTTTATTTAATGCATCTAATGAGAAGGTTTTATTTTTCTTAATTAATTTTAATTCATCATTATTTTTATTGGATGTTTCATCCATAACTAAATCATTTTCTAAACTTTCTGTATTATTTTCAGATTGTTCATCTTGTCCTACTTGACCTGATTGTTCTGTATGTTCAGAGTGTTCAGATTGATTAGTTTGTTCAACTTGTTTAACTTGTTCAGAACTATTATCAGATATATCTAATTTATTTTCTACATTTTTAGCAACAGTATTATCTGGTTTAACCATATTTAGAATACTATCTATCATCATTGTATCTTTTTCTGAACTTTGTTCAGAATTTGTATCTAAATTATCATGACTATATATTTTTTGATTCATATGGTCAATTTCTTCATTACTATATTCTTCAACCATTTCATTTATATTATTATTTTCTTCTGGAGGTGGAGGTGGTAATTCAATTAGTTTTTTTTTAGTTTTTTCTTTTTTATCATCATCGTCTTTATTCTTTTCTAAATCTGATACTCTCTTATTAAGAGTATCAACCTCGCGATATAAAAAATATACAACAAGGCTCATTCCTAAAATTATTAAGAATTTATAATCAAATACTTTATTCATTATAAATAATATATATTCTTGTTTATATCAAACTAATTATAATAAATATTTAATTTATATATTTAAACCTAAAGTAAAAATAATAATAATATGAGTAAAGTAATCAAGCCAATAAGTACATATGATATAAAAAGTAGAGAAGATATAACTACTACTAGAGAAATTTGTGAGACAACAAATGATATACCTATAAATAATACAAATGAAATTTATAATTCAAGTGAATTTATAAATAAAATGAAAAGAAAAAATTATACTCCATTTGGTATGGAATTTAAAAAAATCCCAGCTACGTATGTATATAACTATGGTATGAATTTTTCGATTGAAATACCAGTAGTTGGAAATATATTATATCGTTCATTTTTTGAAATTGAATTACCAGTGTTATATTTTACAGATAGTTTAATCAAAGATGCATCTTATATTTCATATAAATCAGACCAATTATCAAATATAACAAATGAAATAACAAAATGGACTGATTATTATACAACTATGAAAGGTTTTTCAAATATAATGATTGAAGTTTATATTGAAGCAAAAAAAATATTAAAATTACAAAATATTACATTAAGTTTTCTTCAAAGTAGAGTATTAAATATAATTAATAAATATAGTACAGATTTATATAAATATAGATTGTTAATTGATCCTAATATATTAACTAATGTTGATATAGCTGCTTATATTGTAGGATTAACTTCAGACCAGTTTATAATTGCTACAATTGAAACTAATATTGATAAAAAATACAATAACAATATAAATTATTTAAATTATTATTATGGAAATATAAATTATTATACTAAAAAATATGAAACTATAAATGAAGGAAAAATATTATGCAAATGGATTGATAATTTAGGACATTATTATTTTAATTTCTTTGAATTAGTCATAAATGGTATAACATTTGATAATTACTCAAATGATTTTCTTCATATTTACCAAACACACTCAGTGCAAAGTCACTACAAAGATAATTATAATAGAATGATTGGTAATAGCGACGATATATATATAAATAAAGGAACACCTAATTATATTTATACACCATTAATATTTAGTTATAATAATATAAATGAACCATCACAATCATTACCATTAGTTGGGATGATGAATTCTACTATTAAAATAAATAGTAGAATTAATGATATTAAAAATTTAGTATATCTTCAAGATTGGGAAGCAATGTATGAGGAATTAAAAATAGTTGTTCTTAGAAGAGATCAACATAATATTGATGCTAATAATTGTGTATCAGTATATAATTTACCATATGAAAAAATAGAATTGAAATTACCTGAAAATATTTATATTTATTATTGTTCAACTGTTAATGCAAATGTTTTAAATGCTAAATATCCAGGTATAAATGCAGATAATATATTAAATAATTATGGAACTGGTGGAACTGGTAATAAAATATTAACATTAGATGATTTTATTTATTTAATGAACATTATTAAAACAGAAACAAAATTGTCAGAGAATGACAAAATATCATTAGCAGGGTATCATTATTTTATAGATTATAATTATGTATTAAATTTAATACCTAAACCAAAAATTTCTTTATTAAGTGAATATGGTTTTATTGATAATTATGAAAAAGAAATTATGGCACAAAATAGTATGGATTATGTAATTGAAACACATCATGAAATTGTATTAGATTTAAATGATACTGATTTATTTGATTCATTAGATGAAATTAATGGTTTATTAAAAGATGTATATGTATTTGGAAGGAAAAAATTAAACTTAAGTGGAATTTCTCCATATGGTAAATCACAATATACTAATTTTGATAGTACATATATAAATGAAATTAAATTAAATATATCACATGAAGTTAATTTTTATGAATATTATAATATAGCGAAAGATAGTTTTAATAATAGAGCAAGTTATGAATATTTAAATTATCCAGTTCCTTATGGTGTATATTATAAAACATTTTCTTTATTTACAAATTCTATACAACCATCTGGTTTTATAAATATGAAAAATATAATAGGTAAAGATATAGTAGTTACAATAAATGATTATTATACAAATTATTATAATTCTAAAAATAATCCATATAATTTAGGAATTGAATTTAAAATAATATATACAAAGTATAATATATCAAATGTTAAAAATGGAAATCTAGAACTAAAATTTTATAATTAACCAAAGTTTACAAGTTGTGAATAAATTTTAATAGTATTATTAGAAAAACATAACAAAGATTAATTTTTTTTTACAATAAATACTAAATCATCTTGTTCTATATCAGAATTTACATCCTCTACATTAATATTAATGTTTGATTGATAATATAATATATTATATAATTGCAATCTATAATTATCATATAATGTTAAATAATTAATAATATTTATTAAAATATTATTTATTTTTGAAAAAATATATTCAATATATTTAATTTTATTTTCAAATGTTAAATCTATAAATTGATAATTTGATAATAATAATATTTTATATTCATTAAAAAAATTTAGTTTAAACATTTTAACAGTTTTAACTAATCTATCATTCATTTCTTCTAAATGATAGTTATTACTTTCAGTCATACCCTTTAATCTTAAATGAAAATAAAAAGCACCTTTTGTTCCATCAAATAAACATAAAAAAGAATTATGTAGTTTTTTTAAATAATCTATCATATTATTTATATCTAATTTCCAAAAAGATTTCTCACTATAGCTTTTTTTAAATTTAATAATATGTAAAATAATATTAAGTTGTTTTGATATAATATAATAAATATCTTTAATTAAATTATAAATTAATGGAAAGTTTTCTTCTAAATTATCAATTTCTAATAAATTATGTTCTATTGCTACCATAATATGATATTTAAATAAACACTTAATACTTGCATATTTATAATTATCAGATATATCTTTATTATTAATTATTTTATATATCATTAATAATGGATATTTAGTATCTTTAATTATATCATCAATTATATTATTCATTATAATAAATAATATAACTAACTTTATATAATGAACGATTATAAATATATTAGTTTGAAAAAATCAGTAATTGAATTTAATACATATATTAATAAAAAAATTATATTATGTGGAACTCATAATAATAGATTAGAATGTTTTTTAAATAATATTAATATTAATAATAATTATCCAAATAAAAGTTTTAATAATTGTGTTATAATTAAATGTTATAGAGAGCGAGATAATACTAAATTTAAAATGATTTATGAAGGAGAAACATATAATGGAACATCAAATATAGTTAGTTTATGTTCTAATCCTTTAGGAAAAGCAAATAGGTGTTGGGATATTGTATCATTTAATATATATTTTAACAATTATTCATATGATATTAATTTACCAGTTGATACAGAAATATATTTAATTAGACATGGTTTGGGAGTTCATAATAAAATGAATATATTACAAAAATTTATTAATGCACAAAATGATCCACCATTAGATGTAATTGGTATAGAACAAGCAAAGAGAGCAGGTATATTTTTAAATGGTTATTTTAAAAATTTTTATAAAAACATTAATATAATTTTTACAGCATCTCATTTAATAAGAACACAACAAACAATTGCTGAAATTATAAAAGTTTTTAATAATAAAGACAGTATATATATAATTCCATGTATTCATGAAATATCATTTTCTAATAGTTGTGATACATCTTTATTAAATAAAATACAACTTCCATCAAATAGTCCAAATTGTACTAGTAATGAAGGTTCATGTAGTAAATTAAATGATATTAATATAAATTGGAATTATTATATGAATTTTAATAATAAATGTCAAGATACTAATATGATAAATATTATATTAGATTTTTTAACTAATTCTCAACTTGATGCTTAAAATAATAATGGATTATTACAACTATCTGGTGTTATCATTTTAATATTTCCAATAAATACTGAATTATTTGATACTGTTGATATGTTTTTAAATTTAACACCTATATTTTGACCTATTAATTTTGACCCGGGTGGTATTGTTAATGTTAGAACTACATTTCCATCTATTGTTATATCTGTAATAGTTGTATATGTTACAGTTACTGAATTTGACGCACGTGTAATTGATAAATTAATTGTACTTTGATTAGAAAGTGTATTAATTATATTTCCATTTGCATAAAATCCAATATTTAATTTAATATTTGGTAATCCAGTAAAAGTTGGTATTAATACAGTAGCTTTTAGTTTATATGTTCCTTGTTTATATACACCAAGTGAGCTTGGAGAAGTTGAAAATCCCTGTTGTATATAATTATTAAATGTAGTATCGTTTGAAAATAATAAAACCATAATTGTTCCATTAGGCACTAAATTTGGATAAGAAACAGAATCATATGGGTTCAGTGCATTTTTTGTATTATCACTTCTAATATTATTATAAATATCATAAGAGCATGCATCTCCATATACATATTCCCAATTATCTATATCAAAATTATTATTATGTTCAGTAATTGGTGGAGAAGAAAAATCTGCATTTTTTAATACATTATTACAAAATGTTGGTTTTATAGTAGTAGTTATGTTCTTCGAACTAGTTGTAGTTATGTTCTTTGAAGTAGTTGTAGTTATGTTCTTTGAAGTAGTTGTAGTTATGTTTGAAGAACTAGTTGTAGTTATGTTCTTTGAAGTAGTTGTAGTTATGTTTGAAGAACTAGTTGTAGTTATGTTCTTTGAAGTAGTTATGTTCGAAGAACTTGGTAATGTAGTAGTTGTAGGCTCTATAGTTGTCATGTTCGAAGAACTGGTTGGCTCTATAGTTGTCATGTTCGAAGAACTGGTTGGCTCTATAGTTGTCATGTTCGAAGAACTGGTTTGCTCTATAGTTGTCATGTTCGAAGAACTGGTTGGCTCTATAGTTGTAATGTTCGAAGAACTGGGTAATGTTGTAGTTATGTTCGAAGAACTGGGTAATGTTGTCGTTATGTTCGAAGAACTAGGTAATGTTGTAGTTATGTTCGAAGAACTAGGTAATGTTGTAGTTGTCGTTATGTTCGAAGAACTAGGTAATGTTGTAGTTGTCGTTATGTTCGAAGAACTAGGTAATGTTGTAGTTATGTTCGAAGAACTAGGTAATGTTGTAGTTGTAGTTATGTTCGAAGAACTAGGTAATGTTGTAGTTATGTTTGAAGAACTAGGTAATGTTGTCATGTTCGAAGAACTGGTTGGTTCTATAGTTGTCGTTATGTTCGAAGAACTAGTAAGTTCTACTTTTGTTATATCTGATGAATTAGTTGTTATTATTGCTGATGTTGTTGTTATTGGTGATGTAGTTGCTATTGGTAATATTGTAGATAATTCTGTGGTAATGCTTGTTGTTAAATTAGGTTGTTCTATATCTGATTGTGGTAAAGTAGATGTATCATTTTTTAAAAGATTTGTGAGAGCCATTATTCCACCAATAAACCCTCCTGCTGCTACTAATGCCGCCATATATAATTATATTATAATTTAAAAAAAAAATTATTATAATTTTAATGTCGTTAAATTTATCTCAAAATATTGTTTTTGAGAAAACAATGGAATTATTAATAGATCAATTAATGGAATTAAACAAAAAAATAGATTTACTTGAAACAAAAATTGATTATATATGTATGAAAAAAAAAGAATATATATATTTAAAAATAGAACACAATATAAATAATACAGATTGGAATAGTATACATCTATACTAACAAAAAGCCTAAATCTTGTTTATCTCATAAAAATTGATACTATAAATATTTAATAATATATTTATAATATTAATTAAAATATGGGTGTACCTGGATTCTTTTTATGGTTATGGAAAAAATACAAATCTAATAAATTTGTATTATCCAAAGCTGATTATGATAATTCTTTGAATAATTCTACTGATTATTTCTTGTTGGATATGAATTGTATGATTCATCCAGTTTGTTTTGAAACATTAAAAGAACTAAATTATAAAATTGATGAAAATATAGATATAGAACGATTAGAAAATAAAATGATAAATAATGTAATTATCTATTTAGAAAAGCTAATAAATTTAGCTGAACCTAAAAAAGGTATCTATTTAGCAATTGACGGCGTTGCCCCTGTTGCTAAAATGAAGCAACAAAGATTACGTAGATATAAAAGTGTAAATGATAAAAAATTATTTGATAATATTCGTAAGAAGCATAATAAAGATATTCCATTCTTTTGGAATAATAGTGCTATTACACCTGGAACTAATTTTATGAAAAAACTAACTGATAAATTAAATAACTGGTGTAAAATAACAAAAGATAATAATAACATCGAAATTATATTTTCATCATCTGAAATTCCTGCTGAAGGAGAACATAAAATCTTACAATTTATTAAAAATAATAAAGAAAAAAATACTTATGTTGTATATGGTTTAGATGCAGATTTAATATTTTTAATGATGACTGTATCAATTACTGGTTTAAATAATATTTATCTTATGCGTGAAGCTCAGCAAATGGAAGCTAAAGATAAATCTAATGGTATAAATTTTGTATCAATTGACATTATGAAAGAATGTATTTATGATACAGTTCAACAAATAACTAATAAAATAGCAAATGATAATATTATTAGATTAGATAAATCAAATGTCATAGATGATTTTATTTTTATTTGTTATTTAATGGGAAATGATTTTCTACCTCATATTCCAGCTCTTGATATTTATAGTAATGCAATTGATAAATTAATTGAATGTTATGCAGAAACAGTTTTACTAAATGGTTATATTATTGATAGAAAGAATGAAATTAATATTAATGATGATGTATATTATAATTTTTTAGTTAAATTAGCATCAGATGAAGAAGAAACTATTATTGAACATTCTAAATCATTAAAAAAGAAAAAAAAATATTCATGTCAATCTTCAGATCCATTTGATATTGAAATGCATAAAATAGAGAATTTAATGTTTAAAATAGATGATCCTATTTTATTAGGTGAAGGTCCAATGAGTGACTGGAGAGAAAGATATTATAATCATTATTATTATACTACCAATAATAATTCTGAATTAGATGATTTTTCAAATAAAATGGTTCATCATTATAATATTGGTTTGAAATGGGTTGCAATGTATTATTTTGATAAATGCCCATCATGGGATTGGTATTATCCATTTGATCATGCTCCGTTCTTAACTGATATGAGTAGAAATAAATTTAATTTTAGTAATATTAAATTTCAGATAGGCAATCCATTATGTCCTCATGAACAATTATTAATTGTATTACCAAAAGAGACTGCATATTTATTACCTATTCAATTGAGAAAAATAATGACAAATATTAATGGAACTGCATCACATTTATATCCAGATAAATTTGAATTAGATATGATTGGAAAGAAGAAATATTGGATGTGCAATCCAATTTTACCTAATTTAGAAATAAATTTAATTAAAAAAATGTATGAAAAATATTCAAAATTAAATAATTAAAATTAGTTTATTTATTTTAAAGATTTCTTTATAAAAAATATAATTAATAATAATATGAATAACGAAACATCGGATTTATCTAGATTTAATCAAATTCCTTATAGATTAGAAACTATAAAAAAAATGGTAGATGGAAATATTTTAGATAGTATGATTGATTTTAATAACAAAAATGATGAACAGTATGGTGGAAGTGATGATATTAGAGAATTATTACCTAAAAAATATATAGATTTTAATAAAGCTATAAAAGAATTAGGTGGTAAATTATTATATATTAAGAGTGGGTCAACTGGTCATACATTTAAAGGAGTTTATCCACCACCAAATGAAGAGAGGAAACAAAATTATGCAGTTAAAATAGTAGCATATCCTAGAAAACAAAACTATGGTGATATGTTTAATATTAAAAGACCTGAAAATGCAGAATTATTAATGTTAAGATTATTATCTCAATTTGTTAAAAATAAACAAACACCTCATATTGTGTTACCAATAACAACATTTAATACTAGTATTAAACCATTTATTAGCTTACCAAAAGATAATATAGTTAATAATAAAAAGTATGATGCATTTGTTAAAAGATATAAAAAAGGGGAATATTATGATAATGTATCAGTACTAATATCTGAATGGGCAAATTCAGGAGATTTATTAGATTATATTAAAAATAATTATAAATCTATGAAATCTAAACATTGGATTAGCATATTATTTCAATTATTATCAGTATTAGCTGTTATTCAAAATAAATATCCAGGTTTTAGACATAATGATATGAAAGCAAATAATATATTAGTTCATAAAATTGATCCTGGAAAAAATCATTATAAATTTCAATATAAGATAAATGGACAATGTTATATTGTCCCAAATATTGGAATTCAAATACAATTATGGGATTTTGATTTTGCATGTATTCCTGGAATAGTGGACAATAGTAAAGTTGATGCAGATTGGACAGATAAAATAAATATAAAGGCAGAACAAAATAGATATTATGATGTTCATTATTTTTTTAATACATTAACTAAAAAAGGTTTCTTCCCAGAATTTTGGACAGAAGAAGAGATACCTGAAAAAATACGTGAATTTGTTAGAAGAATTGTACCTGAAAAATATTCAAAAGAAGGTAAATATGTAACAGAAAGAGGTCGTATTCTAATTAATGATGAATATATGACACCTGATTATATTCTTAAAAATGATCCATTATTTAAGGTTATGAGAAATTAATTGTTCTGTATCTGTTGTATCTAATGGTGAATTATCTTCAGATAAATGTATTATATCAGGTATCATATCTAATACATCAGTTAATGTTTCTTGTTTATCTTGATAATTTTGACTAACTTGTGGAATAAATGTATCATTATTATTAAATTGAACAGTTTTTGTAGTTTGTTGTTTTGGTTCAATTATATTAATCATATAATTACCATGATAATTAAATAATGTTTGATTACTTACATAATTATCTTTTTCAAATGGAACAAATAATATATTTATTTTATAAGGAATTTCTATAAATGAATTACTAGTATATTTATAGCATATAATATTAATATCATTCATTTCATATCCACGGTCTGTTTTATTATAATAAACTTTTGATGGTATTGTAACATTATCATTTGAATTAAAATGATGTTTAATATAATTTAATAAATTTGTATGATCTTTTTCATTTAAATAGTTACTATTTTTTGATTTAGCAACTATAAATAACTCTTTTAATTTATTTTTTAATTTATCTACATTATTATCTATACTCAATATATATATAATTATCATTATTACAACTAATAATACTATTGATGATATGATATAATTCATAATATATAATTTAATAATATATTATGAATAATTAAACGAAATTATTATAATAATTGATACAAGATATAATTATTTAAAACAAACTATAATAGTTTTAAATAATTGATACAAGATATAATTATTTAAAACAAACTATAATAGTTTTAAATAATTATCCCTTGCATCTATAACTGCATTTAAATCGATTGGATTTTTTAAAATTTTTTTTAATTTAGGATCAGTTAAATCATATTCTGTTCCATCTTTTAATAATACTGTAAAAAAATAATTTATTGGAATTGACATTTGAACACTAGAGCAATAAATTACATCAATTAAAGTATCTTTATTATTTAATTCACCTTCATATTTATATGATATACTCATAATGATATTTTATTAATATTATCTTTTTAAATATTTATAGGAAATTTAATTGTTAAATCTTTTACCTTATTATTTATATCTAATAAAATATCTTTATCATTTATATTATTTACAACAATAGCTATATAATCAGCTATTACATTCATTTCATTTTCTTTCATACCTCTTGTTGTAATTGCTGGTGTTCCTAATCTTATACCACTTGCTTGAAATGGTGATTTAGTTTCAAATGGTATAGTATTTTTATTAATTGTTATACCTGCTATATCTAATGCTGATTGACATTCTTTTCCAGTTAATCCTTTAACACTTACATCAACTAATATTAAATGATTATCTGTTCCGCCTGAAATTATTTTAAACCCATGGTATATTAATCTTTCTGCTAATGTTTTTGCATTTAATATAACCTGTTGTTGATAAGTATGGAAATCAGATTGCAATGCTTCATAAAAACATACAGCTTTACCTGCAATTACATGCATCAATGGACCACCTTGAATACCTGGAAATACCATGGCATCTATTTCTTTGGCATATTTTGCTTTACACATTATCATACCTCCTCTAGGTCCTCTTAATGTTTTATGGGTAGTTGTTGTAACAAAATCAGCATGAGGTATTGGTGATGGGTGCAAACCAGTCGCGACTAAACCAGCTATATGAGCTATATCTGCTAATAGTAATGCACCTATATCTCTAGCTATTTCTCCAATACGAGCAAAATCTATAATACGCGAATATGCACTTGCACCAACTGTTATCATTTTTGGTTTTTCTCTTCTGGCAATTTCTACTAATTCATCATAATCAATCAAACCAGTTTTTTTATTCACTCCATAATGAATAATTTCAAAAAATTTACCACTAAAATTAGCTTTATTACCATGTGTTAAATGACCACCATGCGATAAATCCATGGTTAACATTTTATCTCCAGGTTTTAACATAGCAAAATACACAGCCATATTAGCACCTGAACCTGAATGTGGTTGGACATTAACATGTTCTACTATTGCTTCTGGTGTGCTAAATAATTGTTTAGCTCTATCTATAGCTAATTTCTCAATATCATCAACAAATTCACAGCCTCCATACCAACGTTTCCCTGGATACCCTTCAGCATACTTGTTAGTTATGATTGAACCTTGTGCTTCCATAACAGCTTTACTAGTATAATTTTCACTAGCAATTAATTCAAGACCTTCTTCCTGTCTTTTTTTTTCTTTATTTATAATATTATAAATTTCAGGATCAACTAATTGTAAATTGAATTGTAAATTCATATATATATTATATATATATTATATATATATTTCTAAATTGCTAACTATTTCATTAGTAACCTTATCTCGGTTATTATAGATAATTAATTTTATAGCCTTTTTACGTTTTTCACTAAAAGTTTTACTATCTTCCATTTTATCAATAAAACGTTGAATTGTATTTTGTTGTGATTCACTTAATTCATCAAAATGAGTTTCATGAAATCCAACAATATCACTCATACAATGTATTATTAATTTTTCTAATAATTCATCCTTTGTGGTGGAAATGAATTGTTTTTCTTTTTCATCAAAAATATAACCAATATTATTAACAACACTGGTAATTAATATATTTTTGAATTGTGGAAATGCATCATTAAAATGAACTAATTTTACTAATTCCTGTAAACAATTATAATCCTTTTTTAATATATTAATCTGTTGTTTTTTACTTAATACGTCTTCCAATTTTTCTTTACCTAATGCTATTATGTTATAGTTATTAATTACTCCATTATTGTTATTATTATTACTATTTGAAATTGTATTATTACTAGAAATTGCATTGTTATTATTTTTATATTTATTAGCTAAAGCACGATTTATTTTCTCAATAGTCATAACCTATGGTTTAGGATGCGCTTTACATTCTTTATTCATTTTAACTAATAATAATTTTTTTAATTCTGCTATTTCTGATAATGCTAATTGTAATTTTTCATTTTCTTTAATAATAAGTGCCTTTTTCTTACATCTATCACTTTCATGTCTTTTTAAATTATCTATTCTTGAAAATTTTTTATTACAATATTCGCATTTTAGTTCTAAATTATCATATAAATTATTATCATCATTTATATTATTTTGGAGTAAATCGGAGGATTTTGGAGGTAAAATGGAGGAAATTGGAGTAATTTCGGAGGATTTTGGAGGAATATCATCTATATCATTGTCATTAATTATTTTATGTTGTGTTTTATTATGATACCAAAAAGTTTTATAAGTTTTATATGTTTTATTGCAACTTTCACAATAATATTTTTTAATGTTTTCCATTAATATCTATAATATACAATATAAAATCAATTATTTATATGGATATCGTCAAATTTATCATCAAATATATCGTTAAAATATCGTTATTTTTATCGTCATTTGACGATATCCACATTCAGGAAAATGAAGTGTGTGTGTGGTCTTTTTAAAACCAAAAAAGTTTTTATAAAAATAATTCGTAAGAATAATTTTATTCAGAATTTTTTAAATTAATAAAATAATTAACCGTTGTTCACACAAGTACCCTAGTACTAGGGTACAATAAAAAATATTTAATTAATACTTAATTAAATATTTTTTATTTTATATTACTATTGTGAACTATGGTTAAAATCATCAAAATATTTATTTACATACCAGATATTTAATCACCACCAGCGATTAGATTTTCAACTACATCATCATTAGGATCATTATCTTCATATAAATCATTTTCATCATATTCATCTATATCTAATGCATTTTGTTCTTCATTCATATCATATTCCTTTTCTTTATTAGCTTCATCATCAATTTCTTTAACATTAACTAATTCTTGATAATAACCAACAACACGAGATGATTCGTCAATATATGGTGCTTCAACTGATAATATTGCATCAAACTTTCTGATTTGACTATTTTCCATAGGTATATAATAATTATAATAATTATATTGAATTAATTTAACAATCATGTATGATAAATTTGTTCTAATAGCTGGTTGTTCATTATATTCAATCAATTTAGTTAAATTATAAATATAATAAAATAGTAAGTGAGCATCAGTATTATTTAATTTATTTAATACTTTTGTCTCAGCCATATCATTACTTATATTAACATGAACCTTTTCTGGTAATTCTTTTAATGATGAATTATTAGTAATAGTATAAAGATGTTTAAATATAGGATTTTTATTTTCATTATCAATAGTTTTAAAATTTCTCAATGATTTTCTGAATTCAGAAACTAATTTAAATTCTTCCATATTATATGGATTTTCTTTTTCAGTTGTTGCATTATTAATTTTTTCAATAATACTATTTGTTCTTTGTATAATTTGTCTTAAATTATTACAACGCATTCTTATTAATTGTTTGATTATATTAGTATGATTATGAGTTTCTTTTGTTCTTTTATTAATTATATGATTTACATTAATATATTCATGTTCTAATCCAATCATTAATAACATATCACGGACACTATGAATTATTTCTATATATTGAGTGCTTCTATAATTTTCGAATTTTTTATTATCTTTTGTATATCCAAGATAATTCTTAGTTAATGCGTCATAGTAAACATAAGCTCCATGTATTTTATCATGATAAAAGATTACATTTCTCTTATAGTAAAAATGGTTTTCTTTAAACATAATCTTATCATCACTAGATAAAATAACTATTTCATTTTTAATACTATTTCCAGTATAATCATTTCTAATTATATAAAGTGTATCTTTCAAATATAATGTTTTATTTTCTATTTTAATACGTGAACCAACATTCTTAATTAATAAATCAATGAAATCATCTACATAATTAGATAATTTACCATCAGTATGTTTTTCATATCTTTGATTTAATACAACCATTATTTTTAAATCATGCTGTCTTCTATTTTCTATTTTTTCAAAATATTTTCTAATATTTTCTAATTGTTGTAACGCTTTCATATCTGAACGTTTCTTTAAATTTTTCTCCAATTTAAATAATTCATCTGATTTATATTCATGAGTTGCTACATTAACCTTACATTTATTACAAATATTTGTATTAATATCAATATCATGAATATCACCTGATACACAATGAATATTTGCTAACTTTCTTAAATATAACAATCTAACTTGATTTACTCTACCTACACTATTAGTATGAATTTCTTCTTTAATTAAATCATTATATTTAGTATTACATAATGAACATTGTATTGTTCCATTATTAAAATTCCATTCATGAAAACGCCCATCAGGACAATTTGTAAATACATCAATATCATAATCAAACATTTCATGTTTTAAAATATCTATTTTATCTTTTCTACTATCACAACGTTCTTTGTCTTTTGTTAATATATTAAATGGAGTTGCACCTAATTTTAATTCTAATATTTTTTCTTTTTTACTAACAAAACTATATTTATTATTTTCAATAACAACTTTTTGTTTAATCAAGTCATTCAACATTTTATAAACATTAGTATCCATATAAGTGTTTTTAATTTTTTGCATAATACGATTAACTATTAATTCATATTGAAAGTTCTTATCTTTACTCATATTTGCTTCAATTAATGTATTCATTAAATCAACAACAGTATTGATTATAACTTTTTGAATACTAATAATTTGTGATTTATCATTCTTAGGCCATAACCAAATATAATTATTTGTTAAAATGCATGCAAAATAGAATATAACATAACCTAATAATGGAATATTACTAATTGCAATCTTTTCTTTGTCATTTAATCTTAAAAATAATTTACCAAATACAGAATCTCTAATTTGTGAGAAAATAAAGAAATTACAATATTTATCATCCTTAAAACTTAATATTTGTCCAGTATTAATATCAGAAATTAGCATAACAATTATATATGCTAAAATATTGTTATATTTAATTTGTTTATAGTAATCTGTATCCATGGAACTTGTTAAGAAAATGTCATCTTTTAATTCAAAGAAAAATAAATTAGTGAAATCTTTCATGATACCATAATTTTCAACAGCAATTTCAATTCTATTCTTTGGTTGATTTTTTAAATATGCTGTATGTAATAAAACCATATCAATTACATCTTTAATTACCATTTTTCTTCTTAATTTAATAGTAGGTGTATTACCAATATAATATTGTAAATTCATACTATAACAAATTTTTTCTATATTTTTCTCAATATTACGAATTGTTCTTGTATATTTTTCATATTTTGGTAATGTTTCTAACTTGCTACTAATAGCTAAATTAGTAGTGAGAAATGTATCCAATTCAGCAACATAAGTTCCTTCATAAACATATTTCTTCAAATCTAATAATTCAGAACAACTTTTACAAATATATTCATTTCTTTCATTTGTTTTAACATATTGTTTAACAAAATCAAAAATTGCTTGATTTAGTATTTCATCATTTCTGCGTGAAATTTTACCTAATTGTTGCCATTTAATATAGTGATTACATATAGGTTGGATTGCAATACTTTCTAAATCAATATGTTCTTCTTTATGACCTAGAATTATAACCGTATCCTTTTTCTTAATTAATTTGGTTACTGGAATTTTAATTATATTCTTTTCCTTAATTTCAGGTATTTTTATTTTTATATCTTTAATATTCATAAAATATTTTCCAAAAATATCATATTCAAAATTAATTGGTATATTTGTAGTAAATTTATATTTTGATTGAAAATTATGAATTATTTTTAATGCATCATAAATATTATTTGGTTTTAATTCTTCTAACTTAGTATAAACTAAATTTCTTTCAAGATCTATATAATGTTTAAATAATTCACTTAAAATATTTTCAATAATTTTGGATGTATCTAATGAACTTACATTTTTATATTCTTCTAATTTAACTTTATCAAGCTTAGAATCAAATAACCAATAATATAATTTATCACTATCCTTATTATCAGTCATTAATTTATACATTGCACTATAACCATTTTGATTAATAGTTCTAATATCTATTAAGTTTGAAATATTATTGCATTCCAACATTTTATTACTAAGACCAGAATGTCTATTATAAATAATACCAATTACATTTAATGGTAAATCATTATGACCTACTCTTAATTCTAATTTTCTATTTTTTGGATTTTTATGTTTAATATTAGTATGACGAAGCCCTTGAACAGGTAATGTTGTTCTTAATCTAAAACCATCTCTACTAAAATCTTTATAATTTAAATAAGCATAATATCTCATATTTTCCAAATCAACTAAATAATCTAAATCAGTTGTATTTTCACTAAAAGATAATTTATTAACAATTTTGACTTCTTCAAAATCATTATAAAGTACTGCATCTTTATAATCTAATGATTTGAAGAACAAGTTCATTGCATCCAATTTAAGTTTTTGATTTTTTTCATAAATACTTGAATACATATTCATAACTTTATTTATCTTATTAATAATATATTTTATTTTAGTAGCGTCTCTCTCTTTTAACTCACCTGTTATATCTTTATCATATTTTTCACTATTTTTGTGATATCTCACAAAGTCTTCAGTTATAGGAATAAATATTTTATTACTAAATAAGAAATCTAATATTTTAGTATTACCTATAATATTCATTTCTTTTTCTTTTTTATAATCTTCTAAGAAATCATAATATTCATTTGCCATATTATAACTAAATAATTCAGAACGTGTAGCATCAGATTTTAATAAATTCTGAAGAAAAGTAAAATCTATTAATTTTTCTTCTTTAGAAACAACTATATCTATATATTTATATTCTGCTTCTTCTAATTCTGTTTCTTGTAATAATTTAATAATATCATTTTTCTCTTCTAATAAATAAATTTGCTTGAAAATTAATGTTTTTAAAAGATTATGAAAATTGTCTTCTATAAATAAAAATTTTTCAAAATAATCTTCACCAATACTATTTAATAAAGTAATTGTAGTTGAATATTTAATAGGATCATTATTAATAATAATTTTAATTCTTTCAATTGTCTTATGTTCTTTTAATTTAATGATATCTTTAATTATTGAAAACATTGTTATAATCTTTGAATTATTTTCACTATTATAAAAATTATTAATATTAAAAGTGCTGTCTTTTATGTTTTTACTGGTTTCAACTATATTAGTTATAAATAGATCACGATCTCCTTTGTAATAATAAGCTATACCTAAATAAATATAAAAGGCGCAATAACGTTTAATTATTTCTGTGACATATTTAACATGAGCTTTGGATTTTATAAGAACTTCAATTTCTTTAATATTTAATTCTTGAATAAATAATTTAATAGTATCAATAATTTCATTCATATATTTAACAAAATTTTGATCCTCTGAAAATCTTTCAAATACTTTTTTTTTATGCAAAAATATATAAAAATTATTTATTACACCATCAAATAAATTATCAATTTGATTTATATACATTTTATATTATACTAATATTGATAAATATATTTTAATTATTTTATTATAAAAATTATATTTAGATTAAAATCTTAGAATATTACTTTGATATAAAAATCTCAGTAAATAATTTAGATTTTTAATCTAAGTAATATTATATGAGTTCTAATTTATTTGTTAAATCAGATTTACATGATATCTTAACAACAACAGTTTCTCAATCAGATGCAGTTGAATGGTTAACAGTTAGTGCACCAAAAAATAACAAGAATAGTAAACATATGAAAGGAGGTTCAAATATGAGTGTCACTTCAGATGTTTTTATGTCCCAAATTAATGCATCAGATATTAACGAATTAGTTAATATGCTTACATCAGAACAAGCTACTGTCAGAATGGTCGGTGGTGCTGATAATGATATGACATCTGAACTTATTCCTGATACAGTTGTCCTCAGTGCTACTTCAGAACAAAACAACGCTACTATGGTTGGTGGAGCTGAAGATGAAAATATGACATCTGAATTAAATGCTGAAGAATTAGAAAATGCTAACTTAAGTGCTACATCAACTATGGTTGGTGGTGGTAAAGTTAGAAAATCAACATGTGGTCAAAATGAAACTGACACTGAACAATTAGAAAACCAATTACGTGCTCTTCTTAAAGGTGGAGCTAGTAAACACCGCAAAGGTTCAAAGAAATCATCAAAGAAGGGTTCAAAGAAGAGCTCAAAGAAGGGTTCAAAGAAAGGAGGCTCATTAGTCGGTGGTGCTAAATCAAAGAAAGGCTCAAAGAAATCTTCAAAGAAGGGCTCAAAGAAATCTTCAAAGAAAGGCTCAAAGAAGAGCTCAAAGAAATCTTCAAAGAAGGGCTCTAAGAAAGGAGGTTCATTAGTCGGCGGTGCTAAATCAAAGAAGGGCTCAAAGAAATCTTCAAAGAAGAGCTCAAAGAAATCTTCAAAGAAATCTTCAAAGAAAGGCTCTAAGAAAGGAGGTTCATTAGTCGGTGGTGCTAAGAAACACAGCCGTAAATCTTCAAAGAAGGGCTCAAAGAAATCTTCAAAGAAATCTTCAAAGAAAGGCTCTAAGAAAGGAGGTTCATTAGTCGGTGGTGCTAAGAAACACAGCCGTAAATCTTCAAAGAAGGGCTCTAAGAAAGGAGGTTCATTAGTCGGTGGTGCTAAGAAACACAGCCGTAAATCTTCAAAGAAATCTTCAAAGAAATCTTCAAAGAAATCTTCAAAGAAGAGCTCTAAGAAAGGAGGTTCATTAGTTGGTGGAGCTAAGAAGGGATCAAAGAAGAGCTCTAAGAAATCTTCAAAGAAGGGTTCACACAAAGGAAAAGGTGGTAATCCAGGATTTATGGCTTTCCAAAAATTAAAGAAACACGTTGCCGAAGCACTTAATATCCCTAATAGTGTCCAAGCTGCTAAAATTGGTGGTGCTGCTTTAAAGAAGGTTAAAGCAGCTCATCCAGATATTGATAGTGTTAAAGCTGCGGCTGAAGCCATCAAGGAATTTGATGAACACAAAGAAAAATATAGAAAGATGCTCTAAATATTTCTACTAAATATTTCTACTAAATATTTATTCTAAATAAATAAAATTATTATACTTATAATTTTATTTATTGTAATATATTAATTTGTTCTCCATCATTTAATATTTCTAATACTTGAGCATGTCTATTATTATTATAACTACTAAATGCTTTACTCATACCAACATCAGTCATCCATACATTATTATTACATTGACTAGTAATACCTGTTTTTAATTGTGGTGTATGACCTACATAAATTTTATTAACATTATAAATTTCTTTAAGAGGTTGTAATATTTCAATACAATTATTTATTCTAGTTCCAAACATTCTCGTCCAAAATGGTGATGTTGTGCCTGATAAAAATAAATCTTTAAATATTTCAGGTTGTTTTAATTCATCTAATAAAAATAAAGTTAATAATTTATTCATATCATCTACTTTATATTTAGAAATCATTTGAGGAACCATTCCAGCATGAACAAATAAATTACTACCTATTATTAAAGCCATTTTTCTAGTACAAGCTAAAAAATTAGCAATTTTATTACCTGGTTGGAATACAAATTTTCTTGCTTCATATCCATCTTTAATAACAATATCAGTATTATTATCTTTATCTTTATGATTATAATTTGAAAAATGATTAATATTACTATAAGAAACATAACTTAAATCTCCTACAACATTCATAAATTCATGATTACCCATTAAACTATAAACAGCCCCTCCTTTTTTTTGAGCTTTATTATGTAATTTTGTTAAAAAATATAATATTTTAACATCATCTGGTTTATCTAACTCGTATTTATCTGGATCATTACAATTATCAATACCATTAAATCTACAACTGTCTATTTGATCTCCAACTTGAACTACTACACTATCCATACCAATCCATTTATAATCAGAAGCATTATTATTATCTATTAATTTTGCTATTTTTAAACATTTTAATAACATTTCCATATCACCATGAATATCTCCAATTACAATTATACGTCTAGTTGCTGGTAAAATAGAAGGTAAATAATTGTTATTACATTTTTTATCATAAATTTCTTTAAAATTATTTATAAAATTATCCATATTATAAATAATTAGAAATTAAAAAGAAGGTTATTTTTTACCATATGTAGCTAATTTATGACCTTTGCCATGAGAAACAACATGAGCACTACCAGTAGCACTAGCACTACCAGTAGCACTACCAGTAGCACTACCAGTAGCACTACCAGTAGCAGTACCTGGTGTTTTGTGTCCCTTTACTGATTTAAACATTTTTAATATAGTTGGTCCACCAATTAACATTATACCAAGAACTACAACAACACCAATTATTGCAACAATTAGTACTATGTTTTGCATAATAATATCAAGAAAAGATGTTGTAATTTCTTTCATAATATCTTTAACTTCATTTTTAAATTTAAGATCTGCCGATTGGCCTGATTTTGTATCTTGACCAGTATCAGTGCTGTCTAGATTAGATAAAGCAGTTACAGTTTCTGTAGTTAATAATGTAGTTATTATACAATCTTGTATTTGTTCTGTATATGCGTCTACTACTGATTCCAAACTTGAACCTTTACCATCAATCCAAATACCATCCATAGTTATGCGATTACTTGATACACTATTACTTAAACAATTATTTATAGACGACATATTAATATTAGTATTAAATGCATTTTGAACAATACTTTCGATATCATTTGAAGTAACATTTGTAGTTCTCATATGTTGTTTTACTTCATTTTCAACCTGTGTGTCAGTTTTAGTGTCTTTACCAGCTATACTATCTATAGCATTTTGTACAGTTTCCATAAATTTGTTTAATTCACCGTCTGTTTTTTTCTCTTTTTCGATATCTGCTGTTAGTTGAATATCACTTTTTAAATCTTGATTAGCTGAAATAGATTGCACTGCATTTGTCTTTGCTTGGTTAGCAATATTTTGCATTATACTTTCATCTTGAGTAATACTTAACAATGCTTTAGCTACCAATTTTACTTTAGATGTTAAGCTAGCTTTAAATTGTGCTCCGTTACTTATATGCACATTTGAAAGTTGTATATTATTATATGCACCTGCATCATTATTAACTTTTGCTTGTTGTGTATTAGATGCATTATTTACAACAGTTGTCATAGTGCTTTTAATAATTTTCATATATTGTTCATTTGTTTGTTCAACAAATACATCAATTCTGTTTCTAATATATGTCTTATCAGATGAATGTGAACCACCCATTTATATATATATATATAAAGATTTTTATTTTTTCTAAATATAATTATATATATTATGGGAAATATTATAATTACTGAAAAAGGACATTTAAGAGATACAGAATTAAGTAATTTAATTAAAAAATGGGCATTAAATGATTATGATGCAGGTTTAAACTATGGTCAAGTATATGAAGCTCCTATGAAAAATTTATTAAAAAAAAGAGCATGTTGTTTAAGAAAAACTTCTATGAATATAGCATTGCCAACAATTAATTTAGAAAATCAAAATACTGATATTATAGAACCTGGATATACATCAGTTATAATTAATGATATATATAAAGATGATGATGATTTAAAAAAAAATTGTAAATTTGAAAAAAATTACGACTATGTCCTAGGAGATGATTTTATAGAGAAAAATCATCAGGCAAGTGATGTATGTAGATTTATTTATGAAGGTGAAAATGGCAATGATGGTTTATGTTTTAATGTTAAAGCAGATCGCGCAAAGCAATTAAATAGTGAATATAAAATAGCGTATGGAATTTATACTGTAGATGAAGAACAACTTAATGTATATTCAGATTGTAATTGCTTAAATTCAACATTAAGAAATAAAAAAAATACATTTGAGTTTCAGAATAATAAAGACTTTGACCCAGATGCATTAGCTCAAAGATTTGATGAAAGATGTTCTTTACTTAAAGATCATGCATATAAATTAAAAAATGTACCAGGAGATTTATGTATTAATATAGTTAATAATCAAAATATTAGTGTAGAAGAACAAAGTTCTTTAAATATTGAGGCAAACTGTAATTTTAGAAAAGAAGAAAATGATTATAATGCTCCTGAAGAAACTCTACCTGCTAATAATGCTCCAACTACGAATAAAGCTCCAACTAATAATCCACCAACACCAAATAAAACTACTGCATCTGTTTCATCACCAATAATTTTACCTATTTCCAAACAAATTGTTAAAGGAATAGAATTAGCTGTAATTATTAGTATTATATTATCAATTCTATTTTTTATATTTAAAATGTATATTTTATAATCGTTTATTAGTTAAAGAAATATATTAAAATTTAATTAATGAGCGAAAATTCAATTTCAAAAGATTTTTTATCAAAAGAAAATATTGCTAATTTGTACAAACAAATAACTATATCAAATGAATATAGTAATTTAAATAAACAACAAAAAGATTTTATAATTAATCAATTAATTGATACAATGAAAAAAGTATATAAAACGAGTTTAGATTTATCTAAAATTAATCAAATTAATATAGAAAGTGTAAAAAAACAATTCAATTCAATTGTTCTTAAACAAACAAATGATTTAATTAAAAATAATATTAAAACAAATAATCAAACAAATAATGATAGAAATAATCAAAGAACATTTGAATCAGTAAAAAGAACTATGCCAAACCCAACTACTATTGATAGACCTATATCATCACTCCTAGGTAAACCAGTTATACCTACACAAATGAATGTATCTGATGATTATTTAAAAAAAACAACAGGAGATTTAGCATCAAGATTATCTGAATTAGAAAACAATAGAAAAATTGGAAATGATAATAGACCACCAGATATTCCTGATTTTTTAAAACCAACAAAAGTAGGTAAAATAACTACATCTGAAACACCATCTATTAATATTCCTGAAAGGAGATTAGAAGGAATTGGTGGATTTGATAGTGATAATTTTAAGAAAGATAATATGTCAGTCGATACATCTAAATATAATGATAATTTATCTCTTCAAGATAGATTAAAACAATTAGAAGCGGAAAGGGGTATGCCTCCAAGTTTAAATAATTCTAACTCTACAAATATAAATCCAAATATGAGTAATGTATCTGATATGTTTAGTAATACTATATCACAACTACCTCAATCTCAACAACCACCTCAACATTATCAACCCCCACAACCCCAACCCCAACCTCAATCACAACCACAGCAATATCAACCATTACCTCTTCAACAATACCAACAACCTCAACCCCAATATCAACAACCACAATCTCAACAATATCAACAACCACAATCTCAACAATATCAACAACCACAATCTCAACAATATCAACAACCACAATCTCAACAATATCAACCATTACCCCCTCAACAACAACCTCAACCACCTCAACCACCTCCACAATATATAAATGAATTAAATCAAATAATTCAATCATTAAAACAAGAAAATGAGTTTTTAAAAAATGAAATAATTAAGTTACAAAATAAAAAAGGCCCATTAACTAAAACATTACAATTAGATATAAGTAAAAAAGATAATCAATATAATTTCCAATTTAATCCAATAAATAATGTAGTATCATTAAAATTATTATCATATAATTTACCATTACCTATATATAATATAATTGATGATACTCAATTTATGTACACAATAAATAATAATACAGATACAGAGTATAAAATATATATATCAAAAGGAAATTATAATATTGATAACTTGTTAAATTATTTAAATAATAATCCTCATTTATTATTTTCAATTGATTTTACCCAAAAAGTAACAATAAAATCAAAAGATGAAAATATATTATTTCAAATAATACCAACATTATTATCACATAAATTAGGTTTCAATAATCAACAATTTATAAATAATGTTAATATAATTAGTGCTAATACAATATATGATATTAGAATGCCTTCAAAATTATTATTATTTATAAGAAATATAAATTCTAATGAACCAGTTTGTTCTTTAAATTTTAATAATACAAGTATATGTAATTTACAATTTAATAATCCTTTAGTATTATCATCATTACAACTAGAATTTTATTTAGAAGATAATACATTATATAATTTTAATGATTTATTTTATAATTTAAGTTTTGCAATAGATATAATGGAATTTGTTCCAAATAATTAATTTCTAAAATATAGATGTCTATTTTCATTCATTTTATCATCATTAGTAATATTATTAACAATATCATCAAAAGTTTCTCCTTCTAGTATCCGTATAATAAAATTCATACTATATACTCCACATTCACTATTTTTAAATTGATGCTGAATTTTATTATATCTAACATCATAATCATTTGAATTATGATACTGTTTCATAAATTGTTGAACATTAAGTTTTGTATTATTTAAACTCTCTTTGTGAGTATTATTATACATATAAGTTAATAATCTTCTAATAAACATATTTAATCTTTTTTGTGGTTTTTTACCAACACTATCAAAATAATAAATTGTATTAGTTCTTAAATTTGCAAAAAAACCAACCCAATGAGACCCAGATTGGTCATGTGTATCAAGATTAATAACCGCACCAATTTTAGGTGTATGTTGTTCTAATTGATTAAATTCTAATTCAGTTGTTCCATAAATAGGTAATTCATCAAAATCAGATGGCATTGCGCCTAAAAATTTAAAATCTTTATGTTTAAATTGATATTGTTCCATTACACTTTCAATATCACGTGTACTTAACCATTCATATTGTTTTTGTGGACCAAGTGGTCTAAATGTATTGTGTTTTATATCTGGATTATTCATTTCTTTTACAACTTTTGATTTAAGCCAACAGGTTTGTTCATCACATCCAAATCTTTTTTGAAATCTCGGTGTTAATTCCTTTAATAAATCTCTTTTAGTTTTCATAATACCTAAATTAATTTTATCAGAGTTTGTTTTATTATATTCTTCTGCAATTTTAAATAGATTATCAAAGGTGAAACACGTTCCTTCTGTGAATTTTTTACTAGGAGCACATTTATTCATATATAATATTTATATAATAGTATAGAAATTATATTTCTTCATAATATATTGTTTGCTTATATTTAATTGATATCATTTTCCAAAGTTTATCATTTATTATATTTTTAAAATCTTCAATATTGTGTATATTACGTATCATTAATAATTTTACAAAATATAAAGAAAAAATACCAACCACTATTTTTTTACAAGGTTTAATTAATTTATACTTAAACAATGCTTCATCGTAGTCAGTTTCTATTTCTTTACTATGTTCATTTTCCATACTACTTCCCATAAAATATATTTTTTCTATATTTTTATATTTAGCAGTATTTTGAATAAAATTTTTACTATAACAACTATCAATTATAAAATAAATTTGAGACGAATATGTTAAATGTGTATTAAAAAAGTCTAATAATATTAAAGAATTAATATTTTCATTATAAAATTTTAAATAACCTTTAGATGAAGAATGGCCAGAAAAATATATTATAAAAATTATTTTTGCTTCAAAATTATTATAATTTATTATAATACTTTTAATATTATTTAATGATGTGTGTTTATTTATTAGAATAAAAGGTTTATGCCATTTATTTGGATATAATAAATAATATTTATAAAATAAATTATAAATTATTAATAAATCATTTTTTATACCAAATAATGTATCCATATTATTTCCTAATAATATGGGAATTATATAAAAATTCATAAATATTAAATTTAAATATAAAAAATTAATTTATATTATTACTTAAAAAAAATTCTCTAATATTCTATATAATGTCCTACGAACAAAAGTATTTAAAATATAAACAAAAATATCAGGAACTTAA
>JACCDO010449649.1_pt1 | contig 42784 bp, 40 predicted proteins | sample 7446101 | NCBI WGS metagenome assembly JACCDO01 (sample SAMN15323440, study PRJNA562643) | freshwater metagenome | isolation source: river surface water | place: USA:Blue River Watershed | collected 2017-08-16 | reverse complement strand
CATAACAAGGTTTTACTGACACCAATTGTAGGCACATCAAGTTCAACACCTAAATGACAGGCACAACCAAATTTTCTATCATGTAGTATTCCAGTCCCGTCAATTAATATAATATCGCAAACCCATCCATCAGCTTTAGCCTTTGCTATTAATTTTTTATAAACAGGTATTTCGCGAAAACCTAAAAACCCACTACAATATGGGATGGACAATTGACAAACTTGGTAAGTTTCATAAACAATTTGACTAGATTTTCGGTCCCATATTGACAAGTAAGCACAACCACGTGTGTTATCTGACTTGTCAAAACTAATATCAAGCCCACCAACCCATTGTATTTTATCAATTGGTATAACGTCTTGGGTTACAACTTGACTTGCACTAGTCTCTTGAAAATGAATCCATTGATTTATTTGTTTTTGATTAATATTTTCCATTATATTTTCAAGGTTTTAATTGTTTAAATATAAAAAAAATTGAAATAAAATAATTATTATAACTATTTAACTAATTTTAATGGGAAGATTGATTGAAGAAGTAAATAAAAAAATTTACAAAGCTATTCCAGTTGACCAAATTGAATTTCGTAGCGAACTAAGAACTTACGTGGAAACTCTTTGGAATAAAGCACCTGAAGTTAGATCGGGTCCTGATGTTTATTTGCAATATGCATCCATTTTATCAAAATGGATTGACCCACATGGTGAAAACCTAAAACCTTGGGAGAAAAATATTATAGATATTTTTAACGGTGTTGAGGAAGAAATAGTTGAAGACATGGAAGACTTTGATTATATGCACCATACAATGTCACATTATTAAATAAAAATATTATCAAAATGTTTTTGTTTGTACAATGTCACATTATTAAATAAAAATATTATCAAAATGTTTTTGTTTGTACAATGTCACATTATTAAATAAAAATATTATTAAGCACAACATTTATCAATATAATATTGTGAAAACGAAGAGTTCTGATAAAGATATATGCCTTCTTTTATGTTGTTAACAAACATTTTTTTATGCTTTTTGCAGTTTTGTATTCCCTTAATTTTAAGGGTTATGTCAGATTCGCTAATGATTATGATGCTAGAAGAATCATAATCATTGGAAAAAAGTCTAATTTCGGTGTATAAGAGGCATTTATTATTTACTTCTATTTTACACCAATAATAGTTTTCAGTAGAATTAAAACCTAAAACATTTACATCGCAATATTCGCGTAAAATGTTTCTAATAATGTCTTCAAGCTTTTTGATGTTAATTTCTGCTTTTAGAACATTAACATCTGCATGCCTTGGTATCAAATGGTGAATATTATATGGTAATTCAGCGAGTGTGCACATTAATAGTATAATATGATTGACTATATAAGATTTTTTTCAATTTTTTTATTTTATCATAAAATTAAAAATTTGAATTAATTTTCAATTATTTAAATCTGATTTTATTATATGGAAAATAAAATATATGGTTGTTTATTGGGTGGTTGGTGTGCGGATGCTGCTGGGGCTACCTTAGAATTTTCACATACTCCAATTACAAACCAAATGGTTGAAATTGCAATGAAAATGCCAGGTGGTGGCGCAATTGGTGTTGGTCCAGGACAAATTACAGATGATAGCGAACTTGAAATTGCAATTTTAAATGGGTTAGTAAAATCTAAAACATTTACAAATAATACTTGTGAATACCCCTTGGATCTTGTTGCTGAAGAATATATTTATTGGATTAATTCATATCCTTTTGATGTTGGTACTACATGTTCTAATGCATTTACCGGTGCATTAAATTACCGCGATATGATGCGTAATGCATTAAAATTAAAATCACAAAGTCAAGCAAATGGTGCGCTAATGAGAGCAGCAGTTATTGGAGTTTGGGGAAGAAATTGTCCAGATGATAAAATAATTCAATTTGGAAAACTTGATGCACAATTATCTCACTGTAGTGATGTTTGTCAAGAAGTTAATGGATTATATTGTTTGATAATAGCAAAACTTTTAAATTCGGTTTCTTTGGAGGAAATATTAAATTTAATTAGTAAAAAAATTACAAATGGGGAAGTTAAAGAATGGTTTGAACAAGCCACTTGTCTCGAAAATATCAATTGTAAAAAAAATATCGGGTATTGTAAACATGGATTTCAATTGGTTATTTATTTTTTACATAACCAAACAACATATGTCAATGCAATTAAAACCACATTGTTAAAAGGTGGAGACACTGACACAAATGCTAAAATAGTTGGTAGTGTTATTGGGGCAATGAAAGGAATTAATGAAATACCAGAATATATGTTGTCTCCAGTAGTTAATTTTGATTGTGTTAATACTGAAGTTGGACACACCCGTCCAAAAAAATATAATGTGGCAAAAGCTGTCAAGCTAATTGGAAAATTAGTTTAATTTGTTTATACATATTTTATTAAAAAATTGAAAATCTCAAATGATAAAATACCATTAAATTTCTGACCTGTCAATGGCACATCAATTAACTTTAACTGATAATCTTACTGCTGGGTTTGTCACCAAGTCAGACCTAAAATATCTTATTTCCGGTATATTTACAGGTGCTTCATTATCTGAACTGGATTCTATTGGGACCAAGTCCCACCCTTCTGGTCAGACCAATTTGGCTTTTCACACCTCGCAGATTCAAGAGCAAATCACCAAGGTTTGTTCAACTTCCTATGAAAAGCTAGACTATGTAATTAGCCGCATTTCTCTAAACAAAACTAACAAGATTAACATCGACGTACATGTTCAAAAGTCTAAGGACCAAGTTAAGTTTTATTTTGTTGGTTCAGATTTGCGGGAGTATTTTATGTACTTGCCCAAAATAGGCCATTACCCACATACAGGGTCTGCACATTCCAAATGGTATGGGATTGAATGCAGAACGCGTATTGAGTCCATTGGAATAAAACTCAAGTTGTTGGAACTTTTATTGTTTGGTATTCGTATGTCGGATACATATGAGGTTTCCACATCTGGCACCGGAATTTTAGGATTGGAAGTACCGATAACAATTCCTGACCAGTACAAGGGTGATAGTCAAATTACCAACAAGTCCAGTATTCACAGTTCATCCAACCCTACCAAGGTGTCAGATGGACTCTACTTGTTTGGTAAAAATGGTGTTAATCATGAAAACACCTCGCGATTACTGGATGAACTAAGAACTCGTTTTGCTCATTTGGAGGAACAGATTTATCCCATGGTTATTAGGGACTGGGACTTGACACCATTTGTTAATTCCGAACACCGTTTTGCACTTTGCTCATGGAACAGACACGTACGAATTCTTGTCAAATCGTGTAAAAGTGTTCAAGTGCTAATTATTGACTCTTGGATGAACGGACTACCCAAAGTTATTAGTGCGCAACTAGTTCCTGCCAACCCTAAAATTCGCATTGGGTTTTTTTCACGGACCATTAAGGATCAAAAATCAGAGGGTTCTTGTGTGTTTTGTGCAATGGCACGACTTGTAAGCTTGGTAGATGCTTCAGAATCTCCTGATATTGCTGCGACAAAACCGATGGGGGATTTTTATGCGTACCTTGTCAAATCAATTTATTGTGGGTTGTTATCAAAATAATTCAGATATTGATAACAAATCATTATGTTTGTTTTGTTTATTTATTGTAAATATATGTTTTTTCTTGGAATTGGTATTGGTTTTGATTTTTCTTTATTTTTGCTCATTCCAATCCTACGAAAATATTCTGTACGAATTTCATCATTTGTTTTAATTTTATGTTCGTAAAAATTAGTTTCAAATCCCTTTGGCTCGATACCCACAATACCTATACTGATAAATTTCTGATTCTAAGGAGCCAAAACCATGGCACCAGGCAAAATCAAAATCATCAGAAGAGGTTGTGTATGAACAGGAAGTTAAATTAGTACTCATTATTTTTATATTGTATCTAATTATAATGATAAAATTATTTTTTTAAATGTTTGTAAATTATTTTCCCAATATTTATTTTGATCTTGTTCGTATTGGGTTAATAAGTTTGTTAATAATCCTGAAAATTCAGTTGAACTTTCATATGGTAATAATGATGGTAAATTATCTATTGCAATTATATCAACAAATTCATTATAAGTAAATACTGGTTCTTTCCATGTGGTTTTGTTATTATATATTTTAATTGGATTGTTTGGATTAGTATAATCGCAACTAACGTCAACTATAACGGTGTGTTTGTTAAAATGTGTTGAAGAATCATACCATGTTCCAATATTTTTAGTTAAATTAATACAATTAATAACAATGTCATATGACTCCAAATTAAGTTTTAAATCTTGAGTTTGGAGTTCAACATAATCCAATCCGATTTTATTTAATAATGCTTTTGCACCGGTACCACATCTACCACTAGAACCAATAATACATATTTTTAAATCTGATGGAATATTCAAAGTTTGAATTTGGCTAATAAGTTCTTGACTTGATTTCCAACAATTTAATTCAGATATTTTTTGCCCAATAATTTTTTTTCCATATTGTAATAACCCTAATCCCGCCCCAATAAATCCTGCATAGAAACCAAAAGCAAGTAATCTTTTTCCATTTGAATCAACGAAATATTCAAGGTCATATAAATTGCTTTTGGATTTGGCGAATAAGTCTAATATAATTTTAGAACCTGTTTGATTTTTAAAAGTATGTGAAAAATAGATGTGTGTATGTGAATTTAATTTTTCAATATTATCTAATTCTTTTAATCCAATTATTAGAGAATTAGGCCAATACATCCAATGTTTATCAGTGATAGTTGCACCAGCCTGTTCAAATTCCAAATCAGAAAAACATCTAAGATTGGATGATTGAACAATAACTTCAAATCCATTTGCTTTTAAATTCTTAACATCATTTGGAACAATTGGGCATCTAAATTCATTTGGATAAACCTCTTTTCTTAAAAAAATACTTTTAATAGTCATGCTTAATAATACCATGAAAAAAAATCTATTTAATTGTATAAAATATTTAGATAAAATTATTTTAATATTTTTAACCAATATGATAAATAATATCTACAAAATGATAATATCAATATGAATAAAATTATAGATAAAGATGCTAGAGCTTTTGATAAATTTTCAAGAGAAATTGAAGAGGAAGATAATATTAATGTTTCCAATGAAAAAATATCAACTGAAGAAAGAAATCTAATTAATAACAATATTATTAATGATAAAATGAACACAATTAAAAGAAACCTCAAAGACAATACCCATTTAGAAAAACATGAAAAATATCTTAGCTTATATAAATCTAATGAAATATTTTGGGGTCTTGGTATTGAAAATGAATTTTACTTAGAATGCGAAAAAAGACCAAAAATATCAAAAGATATTTTTATTAATAATCATACAAGAGAAAGATATTCAGTAAATTATTATTCAAATTATAATCAAGATATTAAAAATGAAGCATTTGCCAACACAAATCATGATGAAGTTGACATACCTGTTTTAATTAATTCTCATAGTTTTACTGACACTGATAAAAATAATAACCATAAAACATTAGAAAAATCAAAAGTTGCAAATGAAAAATTAAGAACCCTAAATGAAAAATCAAGAACCTTAAATGAAAAATCAAGACTTGTCAATAAATCACGCGAATCCAATGGAAAATCAATTAACCCTGATTTTTCAGGAAAAACATTAGGAGAAGAAATTTTGGAATCGAATAAGGATTTATTTGATACGTTTAATAAAACATGGTTATATGATGGTGATACATTTGAAATAACAACATTAAATTTTTATAAAACAGATGTAAAAGATATGATTGGAGAATTAGAAAAATATAAAACAGATTTCATTACTAATATTCAAAAATATCAAGCCAATTCTAACTTATTTTCAGATTTTGGAAAAATTAAAATTATGGAAAAAAACTACCCATTTGCTCTTCATATGACAAATTTAAATAATATTGGTATTTTTAATAATGGTACATTGCATTATAATTTAACTTTACCAACTGAACTTGACGACAAAATGTTAATTGTTAATCAAGAAAAATTTAATAAAGAGCATAAGGAAGCAATTAAAATAATTCAATGGTTTGAACCTTTGTTAGTTTCAGTTTATGGTACTCCAGATTATTTTTCTCAATTAGTTAATTATTCAAATGCACAAAAATTCTCCGCCTCATCACAACGCTGTGCTGTATCAAGATATATTGGTTTAGGCACTTATGATACAGATGAAATGCCCAAAGGAAAGGTTTTATTAACAGAGCTTGCTAATTATCCAGATTATTTCTGGTATCACAAATACCATGAAACTAGTGCATATAATAAACTTGATAAAATTGGATTAGATATAAACTTCAATAAACATTATAATCATGGCATAGAAATAAGATTTTTTGATCATATTTCATCCCCAGAGCAAATTATGGAGTCGTTTGAATTTATTATATATATAATTGATTTAGTATTAGAAACAGATGCTACTCTTGATAATCCAATTAAAATAAAACAATGGAATAATTTGGTTTGTAATATTATGACTCATGGTAAAAAATATAACATGACAGAAGAAGAAATAGCTTACTATGAAAATTTGCTTAACATTAAAATTGACTCTGTAAATATTTATGATGTTTACTATGAAATATTCTTAAAAATTAAAACAAAGTTTACCAAGAAATTTAAAAATGGGTTGATATCATTTGGTAAGTTTTCAAGAAATGTACTAATGCCAAAGAAAATAGTTATACCTTATTCAGATAAAATAGATGATGAAATACCTTGTTATACAATTGAAAATATTGTTAATTTATCAAAATTTACTGATGAACTTGAACAACTATTAAATTATCCCAATATACCAATTGAAATAATCCATATTGCCGAAATTGTAGAAACTTTAGTGGAAACTTTAGACCAACTTGAACAATTGAATAAATTTGACATATCAACTTCTGAAAAATGTAAAAAATCTAAAACATTAATAATAAAAGATATTAATAGAATTTTATTATCATCAGTTGATGTATTAAATGCAAATATTGAAAAAATATTCGAAAATAAAATTAAAATAGAGACCGAATTATTTAGTAAAATAATTAATCTTATTGAATGTTTTAAAATAATTTAAAAATGTCTTTAAAAAATTTAGTATATTAATATCATATTTAGAGTTAAAATATATATTATATTAATATAATAAGATGAAAATTACAAATGCAGAACTTATGGCTAAGATAGCATCAGGTCAAATTTTACCTGGAATTTGTAAAAACATTAAAGTAAATACAAATATTGAAGACGTTGACAATGTTGACGATCTAGTTAAGGAAGTAGATATTAAACTTAATCAAAATCACCAAAATGTTCAAAGAAGATTATATAATAAATATTATAATTTTAAAAGTGCAAGTTCATATGATGAAAAAGTAGAAAACAATAAAAACATAATGACATCATACTTAATTAAATCTAAAGAACCAAACATTACTTCATTTGTGCATAATGATCCAAATGATGCTACAGATAAAGATTTTGCTAATGAAATTCAACAACTGCAACAAGTTATCGCTAAAAAAGAAAAAGAAATTGATGAAATTAAAAATGCTAATCAATCAATAGAATTTACACATGTTTTTGAAAGTACTAAAAAGTATGTAGAACAAACAGTACCTGAGGTTGTAAATGTTGTAAATCATGATTTTCCACATACTGAAAAAACAATACCATTACCAATTGAAAAATTATCTTATGAATCTGGAACAGATATTATATTAAAAGGAGCAGATATTATACTAAGTATTAATAAATGTGGGCTTATTGGTAACACAACAAAAATACTGCCTGAGATAGCAAGAGAAATTAATACAGATAATATTGGATTAATGTATTCAAATTCAGAATTTATGTCATCATTGTTTAGTTATAACAATCAAAATCTAAATTTTAATTGTACAAAAATTAATTATAAATTAAATTCAGAAAATAAATGTGTAATAAATTCTAATTTATATGAAACAACAGATAATAAACAAGTTTTACAACAAAATAATAATACTACATCTTATGAATCTTTAGTACCAGTTAAAAATTATGATGTTTGTGTAGATGACATATTGTCTTCTGAAACTATTGGAAAATCAAAAGAATTAACACATACAATTAGTTATTCATTTAGAAAACACGATAATAAAATTAGTGTAAATGTTACTCTTACAAATACAACAAATCAAATTTTAACAGATGTTAAATATTATTATGCTATGAATTTAAATGTAAGTAACAACAAAAAAATAAATAATGCTTCTCGTTTTAAAACTTCTCCATATGAAACTGGAATTTTTTGCACTGATAATGAATATAATAAAAGGGGAATTTACTTGAGAACAAAAGAAGTTGATTCAAATGTATTTATTGATAAAGAATGGGATTGGTTTTATAATGATAAATGGGATAAAATTAAATTACCAAAATATTTTGAAGTCGAAAGAGAAGATTTAGCAATATCAGGATTGGCTTTTAATAAACCTCAATTAAAACCAAAAGCATCATGGTCAATTAATTTTTCAATTGGATTTGCAAAACAAAGTGACTTTAATTCTAGAGAATTTTCTAAAAAACCTACAGGGTTAAGTTTTGTTAATTCAAATTTTTCAAATAAATTATTACATAATATTATTACAACCTGTGCAGACTTTACAAGATGTGATTTATCTGGTGCTGATTTGTCTGCAAACTCACTTACTGGTTCAATAACTGGTCCATTAGCTGCTAATTCACAACCACCTGCTAAATTACCTAATGGGTATAAATGTGTAGAATCCAGTGGTGAAAAATACATTGTCGGTCCTGGAGTCATTTTATTGGATGTTAACCTTACACATATTGATTTTACAGGTATGAATTTGTCAAATTCTGATTTATCTGGTTCAAATTTATCAAATAGTTTATTTTCAAAAACAAATTTGTTAAATGTAACCATGTCTACAAATTCATCACATGATTCAGATTCTTTACGTGTACCTGGATACATAGTTTGCGGAGGTACATTAGTTGGACCAAATTTAAATTATATTAATGAAAACTTTTCTAACATGGATTTATCAAATTTAAATTTATCTGGGTGTGTATTTACCAATTGTAATTTTTCATTAGCAAACATATCAAGATCAAATTTATCTAATTGTAAATTTGAAGGAATTGTACCTGGTCCATTTGAAAAATATCAAGTTTTTGGTACAATATTACCAAGTGGTTATCAATTTGTTAATTTGCCAGATAACAAAATGTGTATTGCTGGTCCAAAAGTAAATTTCTCAGGATTTGATTTATCAAATGCACATTTTACTAATGTTGATTTATCAGAAGCAAATTTATCAAACACAATTATAACTAATGCTAACTTTTCAAATTGCATATTTACAAATACAATAACTGGACCAGTTATTTGTGACAAAAATAAATTAAAATTACCAGCTAATTATAAAATTGTATCAGATGATTTTTCAGTTAATAAATACATTGCAGGACCAAATATTATGTTAATTAATAGAAACTTGAGTTATTTTAATTTTTCACACGTTAACTTGTCTGGTGCAAAATTTATGTTTTCAGATTTATCAAAATCAAACTTAACAAATACTAATTTAGAAAATACTTGTTTACCTTTAGTTATCGGACCCTTAAGTGAAGCAAGTGGAAAACCAAAAAATTACCAAAAAACAATGTCATTAGAAAACTTTGATGGAACCAAATGGTTAATTTACCGTTTGGAAAATTATAAATGGGATGTATATTCATCTCAATTACATAAAGCAATTTACAAAAATTAAAAAATTGATTCATAATTATATTGGTAACATATTTTTATGAACTAATGGAATTAAATAACAAATATTCATTTTATATTGATGTATCTGGATCTGTTGGTAGTTTTGATGATTATTGGAATCACGTGAACAAAGTTTACAAACAATATGATGAAAAAAATCAAGTAGGTAAAATTTTTATTTGGGACACTGATATCAAAGAAATTACCAAACAAAAACTTGAATCCCTAATTAAATCAAGATTTGGTGGAGGAGGTACTGAACCAGTTTTCATTGCAAAAAGTTTAGTTTCCAACAAAATTAACTCGGATGTAATTATTTTTACTGATGGAGACGTAACTGACTCTAGTGTTGCCAAAGTTGATTTGATTTTTTCTCAATCCCATTGGCAAATTGATAATGTTGAATGCTATATTATTGGTAATTCAAGTGCAAACCTAAGTGTAACTTGTCCATTTACCAGAAACAATAGTTCACGAGTTCATTGGAAAACAAGAAATGAACTAACTTTGTCCACTCAAATATATGAAAAACCAGACCCAGAATTAATTAATGCACTAGAATCAATTGATTTGGAAACATTTAATGCCAAGTACTCGAATTTAGAAGCGCTAATTATTGCCAGGAATATGGGAAGGTCTGGTGACTCTGAAATTAAGGAAAAACTAATTATGCTAAAGAAACATTTAGCAAAAGAAATGGCCGAACAAGCTGGGAAATCAAGTGAAAACTATGGACTCAACATGAGAACAGAACTTGAAGCTGGTAATTTTGGTTCTGCATTATTGGTTGCAAAGGCAATGACAGATAAATACTTTGGTTCAAATATTGGAATGGAAATTGAAAAGAAAATTGGATATTTGATAAATTTATGTGGAGATTTACGTGGTCAATATTCAATCGGAGCTATTAGGTCAAACCGAATGGCAGCAGCAGAAAATGTAAAGGAAGAAACATCAACCCAAGTTGCCATTGAACTTAATGACTTAATTAGCAAGCCTGTTGAGTGTCCAATTATTATGGACACCGATGTGCCTCAAATTATGGTTGTGTCCATAGGAGAACCTGTTTTGGCTAATGTGGAAAAGCATATTGTTGATGATATTGTATCATGTCCTTTGAGAATTTTAAATTATCCTGATATTGTTGCCAAGTTAAAACCAGCTATTTCCCAATGGACTGGAACTCAAATTAATGAAAATTTAGAACGAAACCCTTTTACAAAACAAGAATTAATTGGTACTATTCCTTTGGGTTCTTGTTCTCAACATGTGGCATGTGGTAATTATACTATTGCCAAGTTATTTACTTCTGGTAAATTACTTGGAAACCTGAATATGTATTGGGCTGTTATTTGGTACTTGATTAGTCAAGACACCTGGGCCTACCTGTCTGATATTAAAGAACAAGTAACAGAACACATGATTTATCGTCTTAAATCATCTAGTACTTTTGCTTCACTTACTGGGTTACCTCAATATGTTCTAACTAAAGTACCAACTGATATTGCTATTTGGTATTGTGTTAATTCGTGTTTACTAAATCCTCCAACAGACAGAGACACTTGTCGTCTCCATTTGTTCAATATGGAACCAATGTTAGCCATGTTAAAAGAACTTGGTTATCCTGTTTCTGCTCAAACTATGAAACAAATTAATAGAACTAAAGTATTAATGTCAATGTTATCCATGAGCAAAAAATCAAATGAACGATTTCGCAACCAAATGACTTGTTTGGTTCAAAATGCTGTTAAAATTGATTTGTCGAATGTTCCCGATGATGTTAAAAATTTAGAAGGGTTGGTTCAATGGATACCAACTGATGGTCCTGCCAGCAAAACACAACAAAATGAAATTTTAAGCTCACTGCCTAAATTTTTTAGCGAATTGTCTATTGGGGAATTGGTTGGGTTAAGTAAGTTTGTTGATGCAAGTAAAGCAGCATCTGCAATTGAACTTCCTTGTAATTGGGTTCCTGCATCAATTAGTCCTGTAATTAATTGGACAGTGTATGGGCTAAAAGAACAAGATGAAACAACTGATGTTCAAATTTGTCCTGTAACTTTTAGACCTTACTATAATATTATTTACAAAAACAAACCATCAACATGGGTTGAAAAAGTTACAGAAACTGTTGGACCAGTTGATAAGGTATTTTCTGGATGTAAAAGATTTATCGATTTTATGTATAAGTATAACAGATTTCCTAATATGGATTCATTTTTGTTATTTTGTTACAACCGTTATGCAGAAAAATTTTCTGTACCAACACTGCCTTTTACTGTTAAACAATTTGCAAATGAAATTATTGGGTACTATCAACCAATCTTTCGTCTGATTAAAGACAAACAAATGACACCCGAACAAGTGATTTCCATATTAAATAGTTCTTGTGCTATTACCAATAGAATTAAATTAGAAGAAAAGTATTTGTTGGAAAATGCCCAAGTAACTATTTAAAAAATTATTTTATAACCTAATATAGATTAATATTAAAGTATTATGAATTACAACGATATTTTTGTAAATAGAATTGGAAGAACATCTGAATCATTTATGCGTACAAATAAATTAGTTCAGGTTTTTAAACCTGATTCTTTGTTAAAGTTTGATGGTTCCAAATTAATTACACAAAGACCAGGAGATATTTTAAAATCAAAATTGGTACTTGATAACTTGCTGCCAACTATTTTGACAGATACAATTTGTTTCGTTAAAATAAAAGGAAAATTTATGAAAAGTTTTTTAGCAGAAAAAACCTCAAATAATATTCTAGGTAAAAATGATTGGTTTATTACTAAAACTGAATTCATCACAATTCCTGAAACGGTAGTAACAGATGAAACCCTTAATATTTTTGGATGTAAATTAATTAAACCTGGTGAAATGTTTTCATTAGAATCAACAAAAGAACTACCATTATTTGAAGTATCGGTAGGTAAAGAATATGTTAAAGAGTATTTGTTAAAGGAAAATTTTGGAAACGGATTTTATATTGAAACTCATGATACCCCTCACTATCATCAACCATTAGACACAGATGCAGGAGGTTTTTTAATAGTAGGATTAAAAGAAGATGATGGATTGATTTTAACTAAATTTAAAATTCCATTTGGTTATGGTGTTTATATGGCACCAGAAACTTTACATTCTGATGCTTTTTTAGTTGGAAATTATAATGTGGTCTATACTAAAACATCAAATTATTCCACTTATTTATTTGTTAACCAAGACAATTCAATTGTTCAAGTAGAGTAAAAAAGAAAAAATTGATTTTTTCGCTTTATTAGAGTAGATGAAATATTTCCTAATGGATTTTACGGAAGGAATAATAAAGAAAAAAATAATACCTAACAAAGTCATTAATTGGTCACCAGAAGGTATTAAAATTATTAGTACAACTTTACAAAATGATTTGTATGAAAAACATCAAGTTGAAGTATTAGTAAAAGGTGAAATGATAGTATGTAACGATTTAACAAAAATGAAAGTTTATAGTAAAAAAGTTAAAAAAGAAACGTTTGCTGAATACCAAGAAAAAATTAAATTGCGTGACCCTGCTAAAGACCAATGGGTTTATAATATATTAGACGGAATTTCAGAACAAGCTGATATTATTTATCAAGATGAGTTGTGTATATGTATTCCATCATACACATGGTCGGGAAAAGCAGAACCGAATGACTTGGTAAAATTACATGTGCTTTGCTTTCCAAAGGACAAATCATTAAGATGTATTAGGTCTTTAGATTCTTCACATATTTCTCTATTAGCCCATATGAAAGCTAAATCTTGTGAAATAATTAAATCCAAGTATGGGCTTGAACAACCGGATTTAAAAATGTTTTTTCATTATGACCCATCAACTTACCACTTGCATATACATTTTGTTAATGTGGAACATACAGAAATCAATTCATCAGTTGAATATTCACATGATTTGGATTCGGTTATTTTTAATCTTGGGTTAGATAGCGATTACTATAAAAAGATTTGCTTAAATACTAGATAAATTATAAATTTAATATAAAAAAATTTTAAATTTATTATCTATTTTATTTTATATGTTTGGTTTTCAATTTGTAAAAACCGAAGTATGTGCAATATCTAATGTCCATTTTAATCATGACTCATTAACAGGTACCTGTAAATTAGTTTCCTCAACAAGTCCAACTACTTATAGTTCCAAAGGAACGTATACGCCTAGTAGAGGCTATATTATGATATGGTCAATACAAAATTATCCGATGGAAACTGCAGGAATGCCAGGATCACCTTATTCAATACAAGTTTCCTGGTCAATAAGTGCTAAATCCGGTTCTAATGATCATGCTCGTAATGCCATTTCAGGCAAATTTGTTTATTCGGTTAATTCGGGAACTTTTCCAAATTTTTCTGAACTGGGTATTAGATATGGAGAATATTTATCCATTGGAACTAATTTAAAATCTGATAATAAAACAAAAGTATTGATTAAACTAAATGAATCTGAACAAAGTTATGTTTATTTATTTAATTAAATTAAAATTAGGTTAGCAAGGTTTGGCTCGATCATACAATCCGGTAATTCTGATAAAAACTGGAATGGAATTTTCCCAACGGTCAAACTTAAAGTATCCTAAACGCTCAAATTGAAAAAACTGGTCCAAATTATCCATTACAAACGATTGGACATATCCTGTGGTTTCTTTTTTACTTCCAGAGTCAAAAATTCCATTTGGTGCCATGTCAGTAAATAATTCGAATTTAGCTGGGATTGCATCAGCATCACTAATCCAATGAATACATCCTTTGACTTTTTTTGGATTGGGTGGTACACAATGGGATATTGTAATTTGGTTATCAGTCCATGATTTAACTTGAGTAAAGTCGCTGTATCTGAGTCTAACAATATTTTCTGGAGTATAACGGTAAAAATTTTTGTCATGTTCAGCTCTAAAATCTTCACGTTCAATATAAATTTTATTTGTTATTTTAATTGAATGAACACCTTTATCTAATATTGGATGATTTGGATGAGCGCATTGGATTTCAAATGGTTCAGTTGATTCAATATTTACAACAAGCGGATCAATAACTGCAAATGCTCTAAGTGCATCAGCCAAATCTTCTCGTAAAAAGTTATCAATCAAATCTGTTGATAGGACAGACTCCTTGCGGTCAAAACCAGAACAACTTGCTATTTTTTTAATAACTCTTGGAGTAAATCCTCTTCGTTTTAATCCTTTTATTGTTAGTAATCTAGGGTCATCATGTCCTGATACCAAACCATCTGAAACTAACTTGTTAATATTTCGTTTCGATAAAATATTGTTTGCAATTGATAATTTACCATATTCAACAACTTGTGCAGGAATCAAATTAATACCTAATTCAATTAGTTTATTTACTGGCCAATAATATTGGTCGCGTCTAATGAAAAATTCATCAGTACAATAAGACATGGTTATTTTTTCAAGAGCATCAACAATTCCATGAGAATAATCATATGATGGATATATGTGCCACTTTGTACCTGTACGATGATGTGGTGTTTGATTAATTCGATAAGCAATTGGGTCACGTAATGTATAGTTCACATTTGCCATATCAATTTTTAGTCTTAACACACATTCCGAATTTGTATATGCACCTTGTGTCATTTTTTCAAATTCGCTTTGGTTCCACTCGATTGGTTTGGATCTGAATTCATTTGAAATACCAAGTTTTCTTTCTTCTTTTATTTTTTCTGGTGAAGTAAAATCCACATATGCATACCCGTTACCAATGAGTAATTTAGCATATTCATGTAATTTATCAAAATAATCAGATGTCCAAGTTATTTGTCCAAGGTCAAGGCCAAGCCACAATAAATCTTCTTTAATATTTTCAACATATTCTGCTTTTTCTGCAGATGGATTGGTATCGTCAAGTCTCAAGTGACATTGATTACCTTGTGCCCAATTGATGAAAATAGATTTAGCGTGACCAATATGAAGGTATCCGTTAGGTTCTGGAGGAAATCTTGTAATTACTGGGTTCATTAGAGTACGTTATAAAATAAGGTTTAGAGTATTGTCCAATCAATTTTTTATATTATAAAAAACCCTTACCACTCAACATATTTTTTAAAATAATGCCAATCTTGCAAATCAACCACAATAAATTTACCAATTGATTGAATTGTACTTAATTCTGCATTAGAAATCTCATGCAATTGCAAAAATAAATTTACCTGATCTAAAATTTCCATTTGTTTATTTGCAGAAATTAAATTTTTACGTGTTTTTCCATCTAATTTAAAATATAATAATTTTAACTCTTCAATTGGAGGATATGGAATACCACCTCTATCACCATAAATATCATCCATTTCAAATTTAAAATGCGGTTCACAAATTTTACTTATATGTTCAATAAGCCAGTTCACTGTTATTAAACTCATAAAAATTATTGGAAACTAATTCTGAATTTATAGCATTAAGCAAAATCAATTTTTTCCATTAAAAATTGAAACCCAATTGATATAATTATATAATTTTATCCTATTAATGACATCAACTGATAATATAAATGCAGGAAAACCATGGACAAAACAAGAAGATGAACTATTAGTTAAACTATACAATGAGGATAAACTTGATGTAATTTCTATATCGGAAATTCATCAGCGTGCTCCAGGTGGTATTATTTCTCGTTTAGTTAAGAACAAAATTGTTCCCGATAAAAAAACAACTCGAGGATATGACCAATATTTACAACTTGAGCAATCGAAGCCTGATGTACCCAATACAAAAGACCCATCAAGCAAACTAGAAAAACCTGAAAAATCATTTAAACCCAAACCTAAAACAAAACAAGCCGAATCAACAAAACCAGATGAATTAATATTAGTTGGTGATACCGAATATATTTTAAATGATGGTAAAGTATATGAAGTTAAAAAGTCTAAAGGTTTAATATACGGTCAATATGATGATAAAACATGTACCGTCAAAGCTTTAAAACCTTCGGTAAGAAAAACCTTTGGATATTTTACAGAAAGGCAGGAAATGTTAGGTCCTGTTTTATGGGCTGGAACAGATATGCAAGTTGCCCAGTCATATTTCCCAAATATACAATTTATACACCTTGATAATTTAGAAGATTCTGCTTCTTATAATTTTTCAGTTTGTGTTTGTAATGGATATCTAGGACAAATAGAACCATCTGATTCACCAATTGATTTGATGCAGGAGGAAATAAGCTTTATTACTGGGCTATTGGAACCAAATGCTGACCTACTTGTTTTTGAATCTAAAGATTCACATCAAGATTTAATTCCAGTTCTTATTCAAAATAACTTTAAAATCATTGAAGAAGAACCTGAACTTTCCTCCAAGTCGTGTTTTATCATGGGTATTAAAAAACCTCCAATTGAAAAACAAGGACTAATGGTTTTGGATACAGAAACAACAGGATTTCCAAATGGACGCGACCCAAAAGATTGGGAAAAGTTTAATAGTGCCAGACTTATTGAGCTTGGTTATATTATTTATGATTCTACTGGTAAAAAAATTAAAGAATACGATTCGTTAGTTAAACCAGATAATTGGATAATCACAAACTCTTTTGTTCATGGAATTACACAAGCTGATGCAACCAGTACTGGAAAACCTATTGGTGAAGTTTTATCAGAGTTGTCAAAGGATTTAGATAAAGTAAGTGCATTTGTGTGCCACAACATAAACTTTGACATGGATATTATTAGTGCTGAATCTTATCGTGCTAAACAAACAGAATTAGCAAATAAAATAGAGTCAAAAAGAAAAATTTGCACTATGGAATTAGGCAAAAAATTTATGAAAGTAAATAAAAGACCAAAATTGGTTGAATTATATAAATTCTTATTTAAACAAGAATTTAAACAGGACCATCGAGCACTTTCAGATTGTGTAGCTTGTGCTGATTGTTTCTATAATATGACTTGTTAAAATTTTCCAATTAAATTAATTTTTTTTATTCAGCCTCACTAAATATTTTACAAATGATGTATCCAACTTCTTCCCAGGATAAAAAATAAGGATTAAAACCAAACACATAGCGGGCTTTTTCATTAGTTTCATTTAAACATCCCATTCCAAATACACAATGAGCCGGAGTATTTGAGTACGCTGAATTAGAAAAAAACACACAGTTATATTCGGATTTTTTTAACCTTTGAGCAAATGTACCACCAAACATTTTTTCTAATAGAGTATCCGAATTTAATCCTTTATAATAATTTACATCTTGGTATGGGGTTTTTCTAGTAATAACAACTGGTATTTTATTAGATTGAATGCAATCAACAAATTCAATATCTTCAAATGACTTTACATTTTCATAAGTAATTGTTTCGCCATAATTATAAAATCCTATTGCTATTCTATGAGTTATAAACATATGTTCTAAATTTGTTAATTTTAATATTTTATTAAAAAATCCGTTATTATGTTCAATGTAAATTTCACCATATGACATTGTACCTGATTTAATATTGGAGTTAGTAGACAAGAATTGGTTTTTATATAAAATAAAAGTTAAACAAATAAAATATAAATCAACTTTTTGGTTTGCAATTTTTTTTACATTAAACTACTATTTCTTTTGCCTTTGATTGGGTTTTTATTACTTGGGAATTTGCATATTGCCCATATAGTCTTCCTTTTGATCCATCTTTTTTAATTAGATAAACTTTTGTTCCTACTAACAAATATTTTTTACCTTCCCACTCAATTTGATTATTTGATAACTCTATTTCTTCTGGCTCTTTAGTTTTTTCCCCAATGAACAAATTAATTTGATTATTTTCTTCAAGTGCTTGGGTAATAGCTTGTTTATATTGGTTTAATACACTCAGTACATTCTTTAAAAATATGTCATCGGGTATTTCTTTTGAGCCTAAATATTTGGCATGAAACAAATATTGAACCATTTGTTTTAAATTATCATGAGTACATGTGATTTGGTCCATTTCGTCTGTGAGAATATTATACAAATAATAATTATTTACTACTGACTTTGTTTCAGTTTTTGGTAATAAAGTTTCAGGACTTTTACCTGATTCTAATTCAAGCTGTCTTGATATTTGAATCGTAAGCCTGGTATTTAAATCTTCAAGTCTTGCTTTTTCTTTTGGATCTAATTCTTTGGCTATTTTTTTATTATTAATATCAATATATGTTAACATATCAGTAACTAAACTTGAAATACTTGATTTGTAGTTTGAAATAATTGTTACTGCTTTAGATGATTCAGATTGTTTTTTAATTGCATTTTCGTACATATACATGTAAACTGCTAATTGTAGATAATGTTCATTTTCTAATTTATTTACACACTTAAATTCATAAATATTTGAACCATCGACACAATCAATATATCCAACTAGTCTTTTATCTAAAAGCTCGGGATGTTTTACTACTTCAAAATATTGTTCATATTTTGCCTTTTTTCCAATTCCTAATTCCAATAATCTCTCATAAGCCAAGTTTAAATTTTCTTGGGATAACCAATTGTAGTTTGTTATTTGATAAATTTTGTACAAGAAGCCTGATTTCTTTGCACAATAGTAATTGGCAATATACAGCAATTCATCTGGTTTTAGTTTTGCCAAATTAAATTTTTCCAGGTCGTATTTTGGTGAGGAAAATTTTATTTCTTTTTCATCAGAGTTATCATCGGAATCAATAAAATCAGGTGAATCTGCTTCTACACCATTAGCAATATCATTTTCTCTGCTGTATTGAAGTGATGCAGTATAAATACTCATAGTTCCAGATGTTTTATACTGTAAATATGATGGTATTGCTGTACCTGTAATTTCACCCAATGACTCATAACCGTGGGTTTGTTCTGATTTAAATGGAATATTTATTTTATCAGATTTTGCTCTAACCTTGCTAATAGTAAGGTAGTCCATACAATTGTTTAATACATCAACTGGTAAGTGTTTAATTAAATCAGTTACTGAGACTTCAAAAGTTTTTGTAACTTGATACTTTTGTAATTGCAATTCACCATCTTTAATAACTGTGGCATATTTATCAAGTGCGATTTTATTTAAAAAAGGCAGGTAACCGTTGGTTATCCCATGAATTAGTACAAGATGTTCAAGAGCTCGGGTGGTCGCGACATACAACTCATTTGGACATACTTTGGGGTCTTTATCTTTTTTAAAAAATTTAAAATATGAGTCATCAAATCCATACACAAAAACTACTTTTCTTTCTAACCCTTTGGCTTGATGAAATGTTGAAAAAACCAATTTATTTTTCAACACTTGTTCATCTAATTTTTCTTCATCAGATACTGGTACATAGACTTGAACATTTTTAAGATTTTTCTTAATTAGGTTTTCAAGTTGGCGAACAGGAGACTTTTCGTTTTTAACACTTGGGGCCAAAATAAATATTTCTTCTGGTTTATATTTTTTAAGAAAATTCTTGAGTTCAACAAACTGTTTACAAAAAATCGATTCAGAAAAAGAATCAGTAATTAAGTATTTTGGTTTGGAACCGTTTGATTTAGATGACTTGATTGCAAAGTTTTTTCCCATGCAATTATTAACAAATTGGGCTGTTTCAGTTGTCACGCGGTAACTTTCAGACAAAGTACACCGGACCCATGGTAACATATTCAAATTAAAAATCTTATCTGCAAAAACAATAAATCGCGCATCTGCACGGTTAAAATCATAAATCGACTGAGCTCGGTCTCCTAACAAACAAATTTGGCACCCTGGGTTAAAATTATCTACAAAAATTTTACAAATTAGTTCATGATACAATGGTGATATATCTTGGGCTTCATCTAAAATTATCAAGTCATACTTAAATCCCTTTTTTTGAATTTGATTGGTTTTAACAATATTTATAATTTGATAGTCGGTAAAACATTTTGGGTTGTAATACTTGACACAAAAACTGTGGTAGCTATGGGTTTCAATATTTCCTATTCCGAGCGCACTAACCCTGTCTCTAGTTTCCATTTTAAGTTTTGCATTATAAGTTAAAAGCAGGATAGACTTGGTTGGAAAAGATTTAGCAATGTAAATATTACAAGTTGTTTTACCACTACCTGCAACTGATTCAACTATCACATTAGTTGATTTTCCAATAGCTTTAACAACTTCCTGTTGTTCATCTGAAATAGGCGGTAATAACATATTATTACTCCATATATATGATACAGATTAATTAGGTTGAAACTCAATTTTTTTAAGAAAATTGAAAATCCATTGGCTTATGGGCCATATAAATTTTAAGGTAATGTCATTGTTTACTGATAATTTCGATAACATTACTTCTACCGCTTCTACTTCTATACCAGAAGTTGAGGCACTTTCCTTGCCAAGCGAATTGCTTGTTTCAGGCCAAATGAGCCGAAGCTCAAGTGACCAGGATGGAAGCCCTAGGTATCCAATTCCCGAAACAATCGCTGATGTCTCTCCTGGAGCTACCTTAACCACTTACAAAATGGGTGGTTCTACTGGGGTGTCTGGAAAGGAAAACCAAGATGCTTGTTCAGTTATTACAATTAAACGAAAGGGTATCAAATACCGTATCGCAACCGTTTGTGATGGTCATGGGTTGTACGGTCAAAAGTTTGCAAACTATGTTGTTACCATGTTACCACAACTGGTTGTGCAAAACTTTGCCCAGGTATTGGCTGAACCAGTTATTGTTCTAAAAGAGCTGTTTTCACAAGTGTCGCTACGTCTTGCTCAAGAAATGGGAGACAAACCCGGTGGAACAACTGGAACTGTTTGCATTTTCTCACAAGGGCAATTGATTTGTGCAAATGTTAGTGACTGCGAAGCATTGATTAAAATTGATGGACCTGACAAATCAATTCGTGTTACAAGAAACGGCTTTGTTATTCCGACAGAGAGTTCTAATGGTGTGATAAGAGCTACTGTAGCCCATAACTGGACAAACATGGAAGAAGTTTCTCGTGTCCTTGCAGCAGGAGCTACTATCAAATACGCAACTCAAGCCCGTGGTGCTAAGGAACTTGATGTGTATGAAAGACAGGTTGGGGCAGATGGAACAGAAACTCTAGTCCAAATTCCTCATTCCAACCAACTTGGAGGTTTTGTGAACAACATGTCACGAGAGCCAGCGGTATACTTCCACGGAGCACATGGGATAAGAATCAATATGACTCGTACTCTTGGTGACTGGAATGCAAATTTTGTTTCCAGAGAGCCTGACATAACCGTGATTAACTGGGACCCAGAGTGTAGAGCCAGATTGCTAACTGCTTCTGATGGTTACTTCAATTGCTTTTCCAAGCAAGACCAGGAATTGGAACTGTCTTTTGAACTGACTCCAGGTGATATTTGTGCTAGGGGACACCAAGCAGTTGGAAATACATTTGGACACAAGTATGCGGACAACACAACTATCGTGGTACTAGAGTCTAAGGTTTAAGGAGTTGTTTTGTAGTATCAGGTTGTGATTATTTTATATTATCTGGCTGTTAAAAGGCTTGATTAAATTTAATGTGTTCTCTAACTCGTTAAATTTTAAAAAATCTTTTATAGTAATATTTATATAATATATCAAATGCAATCAAATAATCTTGATGAATTAACTGTTAAATATTTAACCTTAAAAACTAATATAATAAAAACAAAACTGAGTCAAAATTATAAAAATATTTTAATAAAAATAAGTGATGATGTTCCCGACCAAATGGTATTTAAATTAGAAAATTGGGGAAACACACATATTTATGTAAATAATGGTGCTAAAAATGAAGAATCTATTTATGTTGTTTATTCGAACAATATTCAGCTAGGCTATTATGGAATTTTATCAGAAAACTTAAATAACCAATTAGAACAAATACTGACAATTATAAACTTTATAAATGGAAAATTAACAAATCATTAAAAAAATTGTTTTTAATATAATTTGTTTTAATTTTAATAATTAAAATTAAAAAAAATTGAAAAACAAATAATCAATCTAATGGAATATATATTTAATGGAATCTATATTAAGTATGTTAATTAAAAAATCAATTACCGGTAACTCAACTAAAATAATTAGTAATAATAATTTTATTATTAATTATTCAAGAAATCTTGGAAGACCATTGTTTGTTTCATATGATGTGTATCCAAGTCAAATTGCACAACTGGGTTTTGGTAGGAAAAATTTTTGTCGTGATTTTAGGCTGGATTCGGAAAATATTTTTCAACTTGAACCATCATCGCAGATATTTTCAGGTGAAATGTCCCGAGGACATTTGTGTCCAAGCTTTATTATGTCACACGACAAATCAAAGTCTGGTTCATGGGCATCAACTTATTTAATGTCAAATATAATTCCACAAAATAGGGAATTTAATTGTGGAGCATGGAAAAGGCTGGAAATAAGTACTTGTACTTTTATTAAAAAAGTATCAAACCACGTTAGGGTGATTGTTGGTGCTTCTAATATTGATTATTCAAGTAAAGTTGAATACTCTTTTCCCAATTCAAATAGCAAATTTAAAATTCACGATATTAAAAAAACAATTATTTGGCTTGACCAAAAAACAGGGTTTGAGTATAAAATACCAAATATAATGTATAAAATAATTATTACAAATCATGAAGTTAAATGTTATATTGGATTTAATAATTCAAATCAACAAATATATTCTATTGATTTGGATAATTTAGTTAGTTTGATATAAAGTTTATTTAATTACAATTTTTACTTTGTGCAAATATTTCATTATTTTCTTCATTTGGCGAGTTTACATCTACAGGCATTCCTTTTCTTTTAATACAATTTAACTTATAAAAATTTATATTTTTGTCATCTAAATCATCGTACTTACTAATTGTATTTGTGTTAAAATTTTGAATTTCTTCATCTGTATAACATCTATCGTTTTTATAATTATGTAATCCACCGAGTCTTCCCGGATGAGGGTCATAATATAATCCATAGGTAAAAATATTTGATTCACTATCTTTACCAACCTTAATTAATTTTGGTCTGTCAACATAATCAGAATGTATTTCCAGGGTAAAAGTCGAATAATCAGGTTCTTTTAAACAAATAATGTTAATAGTTCTTTTTACTAAATCATTAATTATAAACAAATATGTTAATGAAAATAGTTGTTCATCTGGAACAACAAATGAGCTCTTAGTTAAAAATGTATTTCTAAAAATTTTATATATATTATCCATTGGATCTAACATTTTAATAATATTTGAAGATGAATTAAAATCATAAATTATTTTTTTATCTGTTTTGGAAATTTTAAGTTCACCAGTTGCAATAAAACCATGATCGATATTGTCATGATAACTCCATTCGTCTGGGAAAAATACTCTTAAATTAGAATGTTTGACGGCATATTCAATAAAACTAGTGTATTCAGCCAAAACAAAATAATAATAAGTTTGATTTGTTGTTAAATCTGTAACAAATATTAATGCATAGTTATAAGTTGATTCATCTTTTAAAGTTGAAAATTCTGGTAATCTATTTATAAATAGTTTATCTCTAATAGCATCAAGCCCAGATTGTGGTAAATTCACATAATGAATTTCTTCTTTATATCCAGTACCTGGAATGGTACAAAAATTTGGTGCTCCTGATTTTGAAGTATATGTTTTGCTTGTAAAATCACTTAATAAATAATAATTTTTTCTAATAATATTGTGGGTATATTTATACTTTGACATTTGACTAGCAATTTTAGTAAATAATTCTTTAACAACTTTTTCTTTTTTAATATCATTATTAATTACCATATGTAATATAGGGTCACTATTCAATGGATATTGCATAACTTGTTCAAACAAATTTGGTGAACCTTTTTGTGTAACATAGTCTGCAATTTCCTGTGCTTTTAACTTATTACCACCGTGTTGCTCCTTAAGTAATTTATTATATTTGACTTTATATTTTAAATATTTTGTTTTCCAATCCATATATAACTTGTTAGAAAAAATCAAATTAAAAAAAATTGTTAAAGTTTATACTTAAATTAATTTATCCATTAGTAATGGGAAACTGTTTAATTAAGCAAAGTATAAATACTAATCAACCAGATTTAGCTAATTTAGCTGAATCAACATATGACATACCCGAGCACAGTTTAAAAAACTTACACATTGAAGGAAAGGTTGTAAATGTTTACGATGGAGATACTGTTTATATTGTTTTTTCATTAAACGGGAATTTGGTTAAATATAATTGTAGACTTTTAGGTATTGATTCGCCTGAAATTTGTCCAAAAAATGTTCCGGACAAATTCAAACGTGACCAAGAAATTTCAGCAGCAATTAAATCTAGAAATTACCTTATTGCACAAGTAACTGGAATAGAACCGCCAAATGATTTAACAAAAAAAGCCATTAAGGATTTATGTGGAAAATCAAGGAAACTTGTTTGGGTGAAATGTTATGATTTTGACAAGTACGGTCGTTTGCTTGTTGAAATATTTTTAAATAAATCAGAATCAATTTCAATTAATAAACAAATGGTTAATAAACATTTTGCTGTTGAATATGATGGCGGTACTAAAAAAGAATTTAAACAAACTGAAACTTTAGATATTGAAGTTTAGTTTACCCAGTTTATCAATAAACTTAAAAAAGTTATTATATCTTATTTTACCATATGTTAAATAATCAGTCGAACCAGTACTAATATATTTAATCATAGCCCAAACATACCAAGTGTATTCAACTAATGGTGTAAAGTTTAACACTAAAAAATCAAATTCCACATAATATTCTTCAGGATGTAAATTATTAAAATATTCTTTATAAAACTGACAGCGCTTTTCCTTTGATGGATATAAGTGCTCGTGATATTTTAATTCTGTATTATCAAGTGCACACTCTGCAAAATAATTTGCAATATCGTAATAAATATAATTTAGTGATGCATATTCAAAATCAATAACATAAAATTTATTTGAAGAATCAACAAGAACATTTAGTTGTTGGAAATCATTATGACACAGTTTTAATTCTAATTGCATATGGGATATAAACCAAAATAAACCACCAAGATACTCGTCAGCTTTTTCTTTAATTTTATTGTGGTCGGGTTTTAATTGGTTTCCACTTATTTGAATAAAATTTATTTGGGTATCAAGAATTTCAATCCATTTGTTTAAATAAAAAAAAAAATTTGGAATTTTTTCATTATAATCATCAATTTCAGTTGAATGTATATTATTTAAAATATTAGCGTATGTTTTAAATTCTGATGTAAAATGTTCTTTGGACACGTTTGATGATTTTATAAATTTTTCAACACGACCAATTAGTTTGTTATCAACTCGAATTGATTGACAAATTTCTGGAACATTAGCATATTTTCCAAATAGTTTTTTTTGCACAAATTCTTCAAAATTGTAGTCAAGTTCGAGTAATGAATAATTATAAAACTTGAAAATTAAATCTTTATATTTAAAAACTTCGTTTGATAATCCTCCAGTAATTTTTTCCATTACATATTATATGGATAATAATTTAAACACTATACCAGGTAGAAAAAATGCGTTTGAAAGTTTGTCCCAGTCTATTGTTTTTAACAACAAATTATTAATTATTGGTTGTGGTAGTATTGGAACAGCATTACTACCATTATTAATTAAATTTATAGTAATGTCTCCTTCAAACATTACCGTTTGTGATAAAAATGCAAATAGATTTGCGAAAATTTCTCAATTTATTAGTCTTGGCGTTAAAACCAAGCATATAAAAATTACAAAGGAAAATGTCAACAACCTTATAATTAATGAATTAGGATTTGGACAAGACGATATAATAATTGACGCCTCATATGAAATTAATACTGAATACATGTTTAATCTTTGTGCTTCAGCTGGAATTTCATTTATTAATTCAGCTGTGGAAATTTGGGAAAATGAACCAGAATTAAAACCAATTGATTATACATTTTATAACAGGTTTAAAAACTTAGAAACAAATAATAAATTAAACCAAATTAAAAAAAATAATTTTATTGTAAGTTTAGGATGCAATCCAGGTAATGTAAATATTTGGACTCTATATGCACTTGATAAAATTAATAAACAAAAGAATAACTTTGTTTATTCCTCATACGCTGAATTAGCCAAATTGATGGGATTAAAAACCATACATATATCAGAAAAAGATACTCAAATTATAAACAGACCCAAAAGAGAAAATGAATATGTTAATTCGTGGGCATCTGATTCTGTTTCTTGGTATGATGAAGCATTTGGATTTTTAGAAATTAGTTGGGGAACACACGAAAAAAAAATACCAGAACATCATAAACCAGAATTATCAAATGACTATCAAATTATAATTGACAATGTTGGTTGTGAAAGTTTTGCCCATACTTACACCCCAATAAGTAAAAATGTACTAGGCATGTTAATTAGACATGAAGAAGCATATACTATTTGTAAATCATTATCATTAACCGACTCAACAAATAAAATAACATACAAACCAAGTGTTTATTATGTATATAAACCTAATGATTCTGCAGTGGCTTCAACTATGGAAGCCAGAGCAAACAATAACACCCCCCAACCAACAGGAAGATTAATGTCAGATGATATTGTTGAAGGTAGAGATGAACTTGGTGTAACATTATTTTTTGAAGATGGTGATATATATTGGATTGGTTCATTATTAGATATTAAAGAAGCAAGATTAATTTATGATAATCAATATGATAATATAATCAATGCAACTGTTTTACAAGTTGTAGCTGGATATATTGGAGGAATATTTCATTTAATAGAATCAATTGAACAAAAAAAATATCAGGGTTTATTACTTCCTGAAAATTTACCAGTTAGTCAGTTTGTTAAAAGAACAAGACCAATGTTAGGTCCATTTGGTTTACTTGAAGTTACTGATTGGGATGTAGATTGTGCAGATCCAAATAATCTATGGCAATATCAGGACTTTTTACATACTTGAACAAACAAAATTCTAAAAAATTTGAAACAAATAAGTTTTATAATATTTATTTCAATAGGTCCAATGCGCAAAGTTACATTATTAAAACAAATTGAAGATACTATTCAAAAAAACACAAATTACAACACATCAATTGATTATACTAAACCAAAATTTATGGGAACATTTCCTTATCCATATATGAATGGAAAGCTACATTTAGGTCATGCATTTACAATGTGTAAGGTTGATTTTGAATGTAGATGGAAACAAATTAATGGTTATAACGTATTGTTTCCTTTTGGTTTCCATTGTACGGGTATGCCAATTTGTGCCGCTGCTAAAAAATTAGCAAAGGAATTAGAATCTGGTATTCCAGACCCAACGGATAAGTCTGCTCAGTATAATATCATGTTAAGTTCTGGTATTGAACCAGATCAAATTGCAAAGTTTATTGATCCTGAATACTGGGTACAATATTTTCCAGCTCTTGGGCTTTCTCATATTAAAAAGCTGGGTATAATGGCTGATACATCAAGGTCATTTGTTACAACAAAATCAAATCCATTTTATGACTCTTTCATTCAATGGCAGTTTACAAAACTTCATAATGCAGGTTATCTTAAATATGGAACAAGAAATTCTATTTATTCGGAATTCCTTGGGGTTCAATGTCAAGATCATGATAGAACTCTAGGTGAAGGCATTCAGAATTCTGACTACGAAATTGTTCAAGTTCAATTAGGTGAAGACTGTTATTTATGGATACCTTTTGAGGAAACATTTGAAAATAAAGGAAAGGAAATTAAAAATATTTGTATTAACCCCAAAACTCAATTTGCACTATATTTGAATGAAGAAAATCATGTTCAAGTATATATGACTGAATATGTTTATAAAAATTATGAGTTGCAATTCAAACCATTAAAATTTGTCAAGTCTGGGTACACAATTGAATTTGAAGGTATTGTCCCAATTAAAAAATATCCAGATGAGTATTTTGACTATTTGGGTGGGCAAGTTGTGTTTAGTTCTAATGAATGTACAAGTGAAAATTATTTAAAAACTATTTCCATTACAATTTGTGATTTTAAAATTAGTATGCCTACAGGCCTAGTTGTTGATAGAATGGGAGGTGTTTGTTATGTTAAACCAATGGACCAATGGTTTATTGACTATTCAAATTCCCAATGGAAACAAATGGCACACAAATGTATAAATCAAATGAATTTAACTGATAAAATTCAAACTCATTTAACCCATACTATTGATTGGCTTAAAGAATGGGGTGTGTCAAGACCTTTTGGACTGGGAACAAAGTTACCAACAGACCCAGAATTTGTTATTGATTCACTAAGTGATTCAACAATTTATCCAGCTTATTATACAATTGCAAACTTTTTACATGAGGATATCTACGGACAATCTAGCGACTATGACTATCGAGATTTTACTTTTCATGTTTGGGAATATATTTTTAACCGGGGAAATTATTTGCCAGATTTTAAAATTCCAGAAAAAAAGTTGGAAAAAATGAGAGAAAGTTTTGAATACTTTTATCCAGTTGACATCCGGGTAAGTGGAAAAGACTTGCTTACAAACCATTTGGGTATGTATATTTTTAATCATGTGGCAATATTTAATGAATCTTATTGGCCTGTATCTATAAATTGTAATGGATGGGTTTTAGTTAATGGTGAAAAAATGAGTAAATCCAAAGGAAATTTTATTACAATTGAATCAGCGACTGAAACCAACTCTATAGATGCTGTAAGATTAACTTTAGCAGATTCTGGTGATAATATGGATGATGCTAATTACATTACAGCAAATGCAGGTGATCATGCAACACTTAAATTATATTCTTGGATTGAATCAGTTGAAAAAAATGTTCAATCTAAAGAATTGACAAATAGCACATTAACACAACTTGATAAAATGTTTCAAAGTATTTTTGCAAATTTAATTAATCAAATTGTGTCTCATTACAATTCAAATAATTATCGTAATATTGTTAGAGATGCGTTTCATAATTATAATGGCCTAAGAGAAAAATATAGAATTTATTGCAAGTATTTAGACCAGGCTCAAAATTGGTCAGTAATTGTTGAAAGCATTAAAGCACAAACATTACTTTTATTCCCAATAATTCCCCATATTGCTACTCATGTGTGGACCAATATTTTAAAAGAAACTGGGAATATCTCGGACACAAAAATCTCCCAATGTTATTTGTCAAATATAATTATTGAACCAGAACTTATTTCAACATTTGAACAAGTTGATTTGACTGTTAATGAAGCAAGAGTAAGAATTGAAAAACACAAAAAGAAAAATCCAAATTTTACAAAAATTATTATTTGTACCAAGGAACTTGAAGAAATAGGTACCAAATTAATTTGTGCTCAACTTAAATGTTTAGTGGAGTTTGAATTATCCAATGAATCCAATAAACCAAATATTAAATTTGAATAATTTATTTAATTCCATTAAAAATTAAAAAAATTGAATATTTTATTTTGTCAATAGCTAATAGAAATACTTTTAATGAAACAAGATTTTTACCAAATTGATAATATTACTATTAAAGATGCAGCTATTAGAGCAATTAGCAGGGTTGCAGAAACATACAGTCCAAGTTTTCTTGTTGATTGTGCACATATCGCTGGATTGGACTTGCCGGTAATTCCAGGAGAATCAAAATATTTTGTTGAATTTGATTGTGATACAATTAAAACTGTACCTCTTGCATTTATTGTTAGAAAAAATGTTTGGGAAAGACATGTTAAGTATTACATACGTGAACCTTTCAAACAATTTTTTATTGAAAAAATTAACAATTCGTCAATAGATGGTATTGAACATTGGGGAATTAATTGTTACAACATGTTTAGAAAACAAGATTTAGAGTATGACTAATAAAACTGAGTTTGATTTAAAAAAATATGTTCTTAAATTATAATGTTTCAAATTAACCAAGTAAATAAACCACATTTATTTGATACATATAATGTTGTGTTAACACAATTTGCATCAATTAAATCACTTGGTTCTTTCACAAATTTTTCTCAAATTCATGGTCAAGAATTAATGTCAATTTGTAATATTAGTTTTGACTGCATCGATAAACTATCAGAAGTATCTGGATTTATTGAAAGAAAATTAAATGATCAAAGTTTAAATCAAGCAACTTTATCTCAATTAACAAAGTTAGAAGATTTGCATGAAAAACTTAATAAGGAAATTTATCAATTTGTTAATATTACAGATGATATGAAATTATTTGCTCAAAATACTGCACACGGTAATTTAAATCAAGAAGTAATTAATTATATAATTTTTGATTTAATTAACAAGTACAAGCAAATTATTTTAAAAATATTTACCTTAATTAAAAGAATTAATGTATACGTTGAATTATTGAAACCTAAACTTAATTAATTTATTAATTAATGTGTACGTTGAATTATTGAAACCTAAACTTAATTAATTTATTAATTAATGTATACGTTGAATTATTGAAACCTAAACTTAATTAAATTGCAATTTTAATATCAATAAAAATTATAAAAATTGATATTAAAATGACCTAAAAATTAATTTATAATTGTTAATATATATGTGTTGTGATAATGTAAAACCGGGTTATAAACCGGTAATTGGATGCGGCGTAGGATTGTTAATTGTTGTTCTGGGTGCGTTGGGAATTTCAATTTACAACACAGAAGCAATTCGTCATCTTCAAGACGAAATGAAAAATAAAAATCAAGTGATATACTCAAACTCTAATATCACAGACACTGGTTTAAAACCAGTCCTCTTCTCCTCTAAAACACTCTCTGAAATTGTTCCTCTAGATACAAAGAATGTAGCTACAGTTTCAAATAGTCTTCCTAATTCTTCCTCAAATCTTTCCAGTTTGGTTAATTTTACTGAATTATCCAACTTAAAAATTAATGGCACATCTAATTTTACAAACTATACAAGTTTTCAAGTTAATTCCACATATTTATCCTGGATTAATAGTTCAAATAATACAAACTGGTACAATATTTCAAACTCAAGTTTTCAAATTTCATCCCAAATTAACCTAAAACCTCTTCAAAGAATTATTAAAGCCAATAGTACTAATCTTATTAACAAACAATCTATTAATTCAACAGTACCAACATTACAAAATGAAGTAGATGATGAATTTGTAACTGTTTTTTGTAATGGAATACGTGTTACCGATAAAATTAAACCTTCGTCAAATGTTGAAGTTGAATACCATGATGACCATTTAATTATCACATGTAATGGTCGTCAGTCACGTATCAAAAAAACAAAAAAACCAAATACTGTTGTTTTTAAAAATGGGGAAAAAATTTTAACAGCCAAACCCAAACCAACAAGTTTAACAGCCAAACCCAAACCAACAAGTGCAAAACCAGTTAGTAGAGTTACTGAGTTGAAACCAACAAGTGCAAAACCAACAAGTGCAAAACCAACTAGTGCAATTCGTATTATTGCACAATCCTCTAATTTTAAATCAAAACAAAAAACACTTACTCAAACTCCAAAGCCAAATGTATTTCTCAGTTACAAATCAAAAAATAAAATAATAAAAATGTTACCTGCTTTAAAATACCTATCAAATTATGCTAGGGAAAAGCCAATCATAAATATTAAATTAATTAAAAACACTTCAAGTAAGCTAGATGATATATTTAAATATGAAGATGAAGACGAAGAATGTAATGATTCTTTTGAAGATTGCGATGATTAAGTTAGTTTTAAATTTTCTTTATAAAAGTTTTCAAACATTGTAAAATCATCATCTGTTTTTAAATTAAAATCCCTCCAATTTTCATGCCATATAACTTTAATAATAGGTGTGTTATAAGAGTTTGAAACTTGAAATTTTAATTTATTAACCATATTTTTTAGATCAGCACAATTACAAATTTGAAATTGGTATAAATTTTTTGCAAAAATAACTGTTAATTTTCTTGGATAGTTCATTGGAAGAATTAAAATTAATTGAACAAATATAATTTTATTTCAACTTTTCAAAATAATTGAAAATTTTTACAATTATATAGTTAAGAAATTAAAATTAATGGAACAATGTTTACTTTGTCTTGAAGAAATTAAATGTACCGACAACTTATCTTGTCCCACACATTGTAAATGTAAAGTATCATTACATTTAGATTGTTTAAAACAAATCGAATTATCTGGGTTATTATGTCCAATATGTAGAATTAAAAAATCGCAGAAAGTAATAGTAATAAGATATGATGGTGATTCATATTTATTACGTTTTGCCAATAACATTATGGGATATTTTTTTGATAGACCTAATATTTTAAGTTTTATGATTCTTATTCTGATGAGTTTTATTATTTCATTTTGTTTGTTACCGCAAGTATTATGGTTAGCACTTAATGATACCAAATATAGGTCAACTGCACTTGCTTTTATTGGTATTGTGTTATTTTTTATTTTTCAAAATAAATTATTTTATTTATAAAAAATTTCTAGGTTTAATTAGATGAATCGTTTTTATTTAACAAAAGAGAAAAAAACAACTGACACAGCAGAAAGTAAAACAAAATCAAAACCAAGTAAAAAAACACAAGAGGTTGAATTTGATGATGATATGTTGGAAAATTTAATGGTGCGCGATGTTGGTACAGATGATAACGATTATAATAACAATGAATATTTTCTATATTCAGACATTTCAGTACAAACTGTAATGTCAATTTTAAAATTTATTAAAAATGCTGAAAAAAGGTGGAAAGCATTTTTGTCAGATTATTCAGATTTGGTTGAGCACGCAGAACCAAAACCTTTAAAAATTTACATTAACTCTAATGGTGGTGAAATATTTGCCGCAATACCGTTGATTGATGCAATTAAAAATTGCACAATACCAGTGCATACATATGTTGAAGGAATTGCAGCATCTGCAGCCAGTTTAATTAGTATTGCCGGTCATAAACGTTTTATTACAAAAAATTCATTTATGTTGATTCATGAACTAAGAACTGGTGTTGAAGGGAAATATTCAGATATTATGGATGAAAAAGAAAATTGTGATAAATTAATGGGAGTAATTAAAAATTCATATTTATCAAAAACAAACGGAAAATTATCTGCAAAGGTCTTAGATAAAATTTTAAAACGTGATATTTTATTATCATCAACAGAATGTGTTGAATATGGATTAGTTGATGAAATATTATAATTTGTCATTATGTCAAGAAAAAATTGTTTATTTAATTCTATAAAATTGAGTATGTTTAATTAATGAATCGAACAAACTGGTACATTAATAACACATACTTTAATTGGTTTTTTACATTTGGAGATTATCATAATCTCAAAGACGTACGTGCAGATGTTTTTAAATCAGCATATACGCCCTTTATTATGAAGGAGATTCGTGATAATACTGAGCGTATTTATGATTATAACACAGATTTGTATTCAACTATTGTTAAATATAATGCTGGAGACTGTGGGTTTAATGAGAAAAAATCAAAAAATGAAATTTTAAATCAAAAAGAACAAACTATGTATGACAATATTGTTGAATCAATTAAATTAGTTAAACCTATTTCATATTCAATTAACTTGTTTCATGGTTTTGAATGGTTTTTAACTTATCCAAAATTTATTAAAGACCAAATTATAAATTTTAATTTTTGTCTTAGTAAAACCCCTTCATATCATGTGGCAGCACATTTTTCTAAAACAAGAAATCCCTTTTGGCAACAGTATATGTATGTAAGATATCCTGCTGGTACAAAACACTTATGCCCTGATGTTAGATTTGATTTTAATGATGAATATGAATACCTAGCAGTAAATGAAAAATTAAAATTTGTTGATACTGTTTATCAAATTTCTTTTTTACCTTGGCCCTGTTTATCTGTTTATTATGTGTTTCATTATGTTGGATTAAATATTGAAGAATAATTTAATATTATTTTAAAATTATTATATAGGACAATATATAAATTAATGTCTTGGAATTTTAATTTTACTAATTCTGTTGGTTCTGATTTAAAAACTCAATTTGTTTCAAATTATGGAAACTTATCCACCGGTTTTGCACATATTGATCCATTAGGTAACCAAAAATTTAATACTCAATGGCCTTTAATTGTTTTAATTGTTGGTATCATATTAGCAATTTTAACTTGGATTGGTTCAAAACCTGAACTAGATGAGAAAACAGGAAAAGAAAAAGAAAGAACTGGTACACAGAAATTTTTATTAGGCTTGTCATGGTTGTTCATTTTATGCTCAGTTTTTGGTGCAGGTTATGGTGCATATTTATATTTTGCAATTTACTTACCCGAATATTTCAAATGGTTTGAATCCTTACCAACCAATGCTAAAACTCAACTTGGTATGATAACAACAATTGATTCTATCAAGTCAAAAGAAATGTCTGACAGAGATAGATTTAATAGAAATTCTCAGTCATTTTAATCATTTTAAATAAAACATTAATATTAATTTTATTTAAACTGAAGATTAACAGATGCATATGATTCACTAATAGAATCTAAAATTTCATTGTAGTCTAGTACAGACGTATGCGTTCCTTTGGAACTATAGTCAATTGATTTTCCGTTTAACAAATGAACTGTATTATTAATTGCAATAATTCCTTCAACTTCTTTTAATGCTATTTTATTAATTGATTTATATAAATCGACAAAATTTTTAAATGAATAATGTGAACCATCAATATCACAACTTATACTTTTATAACCAATTGATTTAGTTATAAGTTTTCTACTTCTTTCTTTACTTAATCCTTCTATTTTAACATCCATCAAAAATTTTAATACAATTGTCACTTTAATATCATCACACTCTGATGCTGTATGTTTTTGTTCACCACATCTGTAACACTTATCACATATAGAGTAAATGATTTGTTGGGCTTTTTCCATTTCGTGTTTTGATAAAATTAATTTACAATACGAACCTCCGCGAACGTTATCAATACCATATCTATCCATTGCAAGCAATGTGTATTTTTCTTCATCAAATGCGTCGGTACTTGGTATTTGACTTAGAACTTTAATTGGTTTATATGATTTTGTCCAAGATGAACCTTGTTCTGAAAAATGTTGAAGAATTCTATTGGTAATATTTTTACTTTTACCAACATAATATTTACCTCCTTCAAGTTGTAATGTATAAATAATTTCTTGATTACCACCAGTAGAACTTGTTGTTTTTATTTCCATTAAATTGTTATACATAAATTAATTAGAAACTTTATTAGCAAATGCGTCTATTGGAATTTTGTTAAAATTATACTTCAAGATTTAGTTTTGTAAGTTTAACTGGTTGTTGATTGTATTCATAACAAAATTCAGTTGGCACTAAAGTTTTAATTACACAGTTTTTTTGAATAAATCCAAGAAATTGATTCACATTAACAGGACAATTTCCACAATAACACATGGAGTAATTTGGAAATTTTTGTGAAATAATTTGAGGACTTAATTTATTTGTTTTAATAATTTTTTTTAATTGTGATTCTTTATATGGTTCATTTGGATTTAAATTCAAAAATTCCGCTAAATCATTAGTAATATAAACCTTATCCATTAGAAATAAATTCTAAATAACTAAGCAAATTTAATTTCAAATTTTTAAAAAAATTGATAAAAATTGAGCCTTACTATATAGTTTAATTTCTAATGCAAACAATTAACGATAATTTTTATTGCCCAATTACTTATACAATTATGATTGACCCTGTAATAGGACCAGACGGTCACACATATGAAAGACATGCTATCCAACAGTGGTTAACAACTTCTAATGTTTCACCTATTACAAAGCAAATAATGAGTACTAAAGACCTGGTTCCAAATATTGCTCTTCGTGACACTATCCAGGCTTTTTTGGCTCTAAATCCTACTCTAACAAGTTCAGTTAAACAAAAACCATCGGAACTTGTTAGAGACATGAAAAGAAGTTTAGCTATTCAATCTAAACTTATTGATAATACAAGCTTATATGTCAAAATTAAAACAACAGACGAATCAAAAAGAAAGCCATCTGTTTTTATTTTTGTAATTGATGTGTCTGGATCTATGAATACAGAAGCTTCAAATCCAAATCAACAAACTGGTGAATCCGATGGTTTTTCAAGGCTTGACCTAGTTAAACATTCTGTTCGTACTGTAATTGAAGTTTTAAATGAACATGATTCTATCTGTTTAATTACATTTAGTAATGACGCTAAAGTTGTCCTTGAAATCACCAAAACAAATGAATTTGGTAAATCCCGTGCAATTCAAGTTTTGGAAAACATTAAGACCGAAGGAATGACAAACATATGGGATGGATTACGTGTTGCACTTTTAAATGTGGAAAAAGTTGTTGACCCTGATGTTAACATTAGCGTTGTACTATTAACAGATGGAGAACCAAATCAAAATCCTCCCAGAGGAATTGTTCCAACATTAAAATCTGCAATTGAATCAAGAAAAATGAATCAATCATTTACAATTAATACATTTGCATATGGATATTCATTAGATTCAAAATTACTTGTTGACATTTCTCAATGTGGTTCTGGATCATACGGATATATTCCAGACAGTTCAATGGTTGGAACTATTTTTGTAAATTACTTGTCAAATGTACTTGCAACTTGTCTAAGTAATTGTAAGTTAAACTTTACATCCGCTGACCCCGATGTTTCAGTTATTGCAAAAGATATTGCTGTTGGTTCAATTTTATACGATCAACAAAGAGAACTCATTTATAAAGTTGTTGGATTAAAAAAACCGACCGAAGTAACTATTGATTTGGTTGTTGAAAACAAGATAATTTGTTCTCAAAAAGTTTTAATTGAACCAGATAAATATACATTAGATTCTAGTTGTTTACCAACTATGATTAGATATAAAATAATGGAAACTCTAAATCAAGTTGTTTGTTCAACAGAAACATCCAATAATATTTCGCAGGCTGAAAAAGTAATAGCTAATTTATATGAGGAAGTTTCTAGATTAGTTGATGACGTTTTTATGGGAGAATCTGATTCTAATAAGATTAAAGCATTTTTACAAGATTATAAATCTTCGGAGGCTAACATTGGTGGTCAAATTAGTATGGGATTTAGTCGTGCTGACTGGTTTGAAAAATGGGGTAGGCATTTTGTTAGGTCGATTTCTAATGCATACTACTACCAACAATGTAATAATTTTAAAGATCCAGGTGTTCAACTATTTGCTGGTAATCTTTTTAATCAAATTAGAACTATTGCAGATAATGCATTTTGTATGTTACCTTCTCCAACACCAACTATAAAATCTTATTCACTTTACTCGCATTCATATTCTGGTACCAGAAATGTTTCAGCACCAACAAATATGACATCGTATTATGATAGAGGAGGGTCTTGTTTCGATGCCGATGGTTATGTTTCAATGCATAGTGAAGATATTGGTGATTATTATCTACCAGTAAAATCACTAAAAAAAGGCCAAGAGGTAAAAACAATTTCCAATGGTAAAATTAGTTCTACAAAAATCAGATGTATAATTAAATCAGCAGTTCCTAACGGAATTCTTTCCATGTGTAAAATTTCTGATATGCTAATTACTCCTTGGCATCCAATTATTGCAAATGGCCAATGGGTATTTCCGATTAACATTGCTGAAGAAACATCTGTTCATATTAACTATATTTATAATATTGTTTTGGAATCTGCCCATGTTCTATTTATTAATAATTGTCCAGTTGTTTCACTTGGTCATAATTTTACAGACCCAGTAGTTGCACATCCATATTATGGAACACAAGAAATAATTAAGGACTTGTCTGAATTTCCTGGTTGGGATGAAGGTTTGATATTTTTACCAGAACCAATAGTTCAAAGAGAAAAAGTCGGAGGAAAAGTTACAAGACTAATTAATAAAACTACAATTGGGTGTTTTATGTAATTTTAACCATTTAATTTATTTGTAATTTATAAAAATTAGAAATTAATCAAATTATTTTGCTTGATAAATATCTTTATTTGTATATTTAATTGAAACATATTCTTCACCTAAAATTAGCATTGCTTGAAAAATATCCCATACATTTGAACGTGATGTTTCATCAAGTTGACCGTAAATATTTTGCAGACGTAATATTTCATTTAAAACATAACTGTTATCACCAATTTTTTCTAAGTGATTTGAATTATCGTTAAAATATGATTCATCTCTTGATAATATTTTTTCTCTAACAGGAAGAGCATGAACTAAAAATTGTTCAATTGGTAATAAAGAATTGTATTTTACAATTGTTTCAAATTGTTGATTATAAGTACTTCCCACTAAAGGTGATACTTGAATTAAAAAAGAACTTAATATTTCATTAAATTGTTTTATTTTTTCGCTTGCCATTAATTATTTATAGGATAGAAATCTTTAAGTCTGTAACAATAATTTAGTATTTAAAAATAAATATTTGGATAAATAATTTTTATTACCTAGTATATATGAGTATTAATAACCTTGTAAAAGACATAACAAATACAGGAAAAGATGTAGGAAAAGATTTAACAAATGCTGGTGGTGATGTTTTAAAAGATATTAAAAATTCAATTAATGATTTGGGTAAAAAAATAGATTCAGTAGAAAAAACAACTATAAAAATAGCAGACAAAATTACCAATATTGCAGAAGATATTTTAAACTTTATTTTTAACTATTTTAAGGATAAATTAGCATTATTTATTGTTTTTGTTGGTGTAATACTATTTTTACCCCATATTCTTGGTTTAATAAATTTAGGTATAAACCTATCAATATTGGCAAAATTAAAAACAATTGAATCATAAGTTCTTTAAATTCCTGTTAACAAAAAAATTGAAAATTAAACATTATTAGGTATGGCTAATATACCGATAATGGCATCTACTACTAAAGCTTATAATAAGAATACCCTTACCAGTGAATCGACACAGAATCTGTGGTGTCGTGACACTTATTGGCAGCACATTACAAAGGTGCTAGGTTATAGTCCATTTAAAGAGACAAATGGATGTCGCCTAAGACAATGCCAATTTGAAGCCGGAACCTGTCGCGGTGCTCATTGTGCCAAAGACTTGAAGCCGCTCAAGCACATTAGTAGCTATAACAGACTTGACAAAACCAAGTATAATTGGGTTCAATTGTACAATGGAATCGTGTCTAGTCTACAAACTGATGCTTCCAAGGTAATCCTTGAGGAGCACAAGCGTAAAATCGCTGATGTAGCTACAAAGAATTTTATTGAAGTTATTCAAATGTGGAGAGAGTTTGCTTGTTACTACCGTAAAATTGCAAAGGAAATTCCTTTCAAGCGTTCTGCAGGCAATGCTCCAACACTTCACTCGAGTGGCTACAAGTATTCTGATGATGTTCCCGGATTTTATCTTGATGGAACGCTTGAAGATACTGCATGGTCGTTTGAACGTCTTACTAGATATTGTGCTACACACAAGACAATGGAAGCAAACATCGCAAGGAAAAACCAAATTACAGTTTGGGACTTGTGTTTAGCTACTGGTCTAAATTGTAAGGAAGGTGTTCACTATGCAGATGAACATATTTGTGAAAGCGATTTTCTCACAGGTACTTGTACGTGTCCAACTAAGGAATCAATTGAGGCCAAAGAAGCAGAACTTCAACTTAAAAAGATTGAGTTAACAACACAATTAACCAAGATGATTGAAGAGGAATCTTCTGCGGATGATGGGTGGTCTAGTGGAGGCGGAAAGAAGAAATCAAAGGGAAAGCAACTTGACCCTAAGCAGGAACTTCGTAATCAAATCGCTTCTGTTGATGATGAAATTGCAGAAGTAACTGGTACTCAACGCATGATTCACTACACTGAACTTGGAATGATTCCATTTGCCCAACAGCTTGCAAATTATCGAGCAGAAGAAGAGGCTAAAAAGTTGGCACCTGTTGTTGAGGAACAACCTAAGCCTAAGGAATCATGGGACCACGGAATTGAAAGCGTTGCTGCTGTTCCTAAGGCTATCAAGGTCACAAAGCTCGGAGGTAAGAAGAAGTAAAATGCGAATATCTTCTTGCTAAACAGTTTTTAATTTATAAAAATTGATATTATAATATATTTAATTTAACTGGGATTTATTTAATGACATCAGAACAGATTTCAATCAATTGCACCAGATGCAAATTCTTAATATCTCAGGAAATTATTTCCGACAGTGCTGAAAATTATATTTATTGTCCTTCGTGTGATAATGTATTTCCATACAATCCTATTGATATTAAACCTATAGAAAAAAAACCAGTCGACTTGGTCGAAGAAAACTTTAAAAAGGCCTATAATGAAATTCCTCATACATTTATTAGAACTGAAGCAATATTTTTAAAAGGTCACATTAATGGTCAAGAAATTAATTTTCTTCTTGATACAGGAGCTGAAATGTCGGTAATACCAGCTAATATAATTCAAGCTTGTGGATTAGAAAGTATTCTTGATACACAATATTCAGGAGTTATGAAAGGTGTTGGAGAAGCAAAAACTCTAGGACGTGTTCATTATGTTGAAGTAGTTTTAGAATGCGGAGTATATCCTTGTTCATTTTCAGTTTGTTCAAATAATGATTTACCTGCAATTTTAGGTATTGATATGATGTACAATTTGGGCATTTCAATTGATTTTAAAAAGAAACAAATTCATTTTGATAATGGTTGTAGTGTTGGGTTTATAAATAGAACTCATGATTTAACCCCGAACTAAAAACGCAAACTTCTTTTATTATAAAAAAATATTTTATCTTAATTTCTTTTCTTATATAATATGAAATTGTTTTTTTATAAGCCAAAAAGATTTAGCCCATTGTTAATATTAATTTCAAAAATTAGTTCAAAAGATGAATTAGAAAAAATAGAAGCAATGTCAAGTGAATTTTTTCAAATTTTAATGGATAATAATGATGCTAAAGAAGAAAATATATTAATATTTAGCATAATTAAAGACTACGATAAATCAACAACAAACTTAATTTTACCTTCAACAAAATCAAGCCAAACATTAACACAAAGATGTTTGGAAGACACAAAATTTATGAATGCAATTGTTATTGAAACACTTAAAAACTGCGATACAGAATATTATTTGGAACTAACCGATAGTAAAATTTTTATGCATTTAAAACATTTAAATTTAATGGCACTTGCTGGATTTTATTCAACTAATTAGGTTTGAAAATTATTTTCATTTTGAGTATTTGAATTTGAAATGTTATCATTTGAAATATTTTCATTAATTTGTATTGAACTTGTTAATGAATCTATAGAATTAATTGGTGATGAATTAATATTTACAAAATTAAATAAATTTTGACCCTCAATAATTAAACTATTTATATTTAGATTATTTGAAATATTTAAATTATTCAAGTTTTGTAAATGAATCCAGTTATTTTGATTTTCTTGTTGATTATTAAAATTTATTGTTTCAATTTGTATTTGATTTGAGTTTTCACCAGAATTACCTTGTTCAGGATTAATTGAAGGAAATGGTATAACAGATGAGAGTTGATTTGGTAAAATAACAGTTCCATTTAAATTCGCCCATTGTAAATTATTCACTGGTGTAGTTTCACCAATAGGACCAAAATTTAAAAACTGAATTGGTTGGGAATTATTTGTTTCAGACATATTTTGCATTTGAGATGGATTTATAACTAAATTTCCATTTATATTTCCAAAAAACCCTGGAACATATAAATTTGTAATTGGACCATCATTTGATATATTTATACCACCTGATTGTTCAGATAATAATAGGCTCATTAGTCCGCCTGGTAATTTTTTTAATTGCTTTTCAAATACTGGTGGTTCGTTTAATATATATCCAATATCATAATCTGTAATAAAAGTATTTTCTGAAGAAATAACATTATCTGAATTTTTTAAAATTAATTTTTTAATATCATATACAAATGGCTTTGATGAAAAGTTCATCTCAATTGAGTGTGAAT
>JACCDO010273013.1_pt1 | contig 42795 bp, 38 predicted proteins | sample 7446101 | NCBI WGS metagenome assembly JACCDO01 (sample SAMN15323440, study PRJNA562643) | freshwater metagenome | isolation source: river surface water | place: USA:Blue River Watershed | collected 2017-08-16 | reverse complement strand
TCTTCTTTAATATATTTAGATATATCATATGTAAAATAGCTATTAATTATGGCTTCAAGATATATCAGTTGTTTATAACAATCCGAATCTTCTGTTTCAGACATTTTAGTTGGATATGTTACATCTTTACATGGTGGTTGTACTATATTTAATTTATTTGCTTCATCTATTAATATTGTATGAAAATCATTAAAAATGATTTTATTTAATTCAGAATCTACTAATTTAGAATTACTAGAAAATTTAATTTTATTATACATACATATATGTGAAGCTAATAAATTTAATTGTTTTAATTTTATTTTTGTAGTATCATCTAATTCTTTATGAATAGTAATATTTTCATTAATTATATTAAAAATACTATTATAATCTTGCTGTGGAGTTGAAATATAATAATTTTTAAATATATATACAAATAAACTATATATTAAACAAAATATATCATATAATGGTGATAATACCATTATATTTCTACCAAATGCAGCCTGCATAAATGTTGGTGTACCATTTTTTAATACAGTAAAAAAATTAGGTGTAATTTCAGATAAACCAAAATCAATTATTTTAATTGTTTCTTTATCATTCATTAATATAAGATTTTCTAATTTAATATCAGAATGTTTAAAAATTAAATTACTATTACAAAATTCATAAGATATTTTATAAAAATTTAATAAATTAATAACACCATTTATTATTATATTAATATTAATACTTTTAGATTTTAGAATATTTAGTAGATCACCTATACCGGCTTCCATGATTGTATATAATTCACGTCCTTTAATGTCAGTTTTTTCACAAGCTATTTTTTCATTAGAATCTTCATCTAAATATGTATAAGTATATATAGAATTATTATGAAAAAAATAACCATATAATTCTGCAAAATAATTAGTTCTTTGTTTTTTTTGTGCCTTTGATAATGCCATATGTATGTTTTTTTCAGCATCTAATATAAAATCTTTTTTAGTAGCAATACTGACTTTAATAATTCTATGATTTGTGTTATCATCATTTTTAGTAAGAAATGAATAACCATAAGTTCCTTGGGATAATATATTACCTTTTTTAATATTTTCTACTGTAATATCTGCTTGTTTACATAATGGTATATAATTAACTAAAAATTTTGATACATTAATAATATCTTCATCTGTAATAACACATATAGAAAATTTATTATCTGTCGGACATATTTTTTTTCGTCTATCTTTAATATTTTTAACAATCTCTTCTTCTTCTGGTGTTAATCCGCCAAATTGATTTTTTAATGTTAAATATTTACTTTTATATTTTAAATATTTCTGTTGATACGACATATATAAATAAATAAATAAAAAAAATAAAAATATAATTATTAAGAAGGTAATTCAAAATTTAAGTAACTATTAATTATAGCCTCAAGATACATCATTTGTTTACGACCTTCTGATAAAGTTGAATCAGTTGGATATGTTACATCTTTACATGGTGGTAGTAATTTTCCTTGTTGTGTTGCTACCTTTTTTAATATTGTATGAAAATCATCAAAAATCATTTTTTCTAAATCAGAAATTTGTAGTGATACCCTATTAGAAAATTTAATCATATTATACATACATATATGTGAAGCTAATAAATTTAATTGATGTAATTTCATTTTTGTAGTAGCATCTAATTCTTTATTAGTATTAATATTTTTATTAATTATATTAAAAATACTAGTATAATCTTGAAATTTATGTGTCACCATATAACTATTATTTATATATACAAATAAACTATATATTAAACACAATATATCATACAATGGTGATATCACCAGTTTATTAAAACCAAATGCAATATGTATAAACCTTTCTGTACCATTTTTTAATACAGTAAAAAAATTAGGTGTAATTTCAGATAAACCAAAATCAATTATTTTAATTGTTTCTTTATCATTCATTAATATAAGATTTTCTAGTTTAATATCAGAATGTTTAAAAATTAAATTACTATCACAAAATTCATAAGATATTTTGTAAAAATTTAATAAATTAGTAAAACCATTTATTATTATATTAATATTAATACTTTTAGATGGTAGAATATTTAATAGATCATCTATACCGGCTTCCATGATTGTATATAATTCACGTCCTTTAATGTCAGTTTTTTCACAAGCTATTTTTTCATTAGAATCTTCATCTAAATATGTATAAGTATATGTAGAATTATTATGAAAAAAATATCCATATAATTCTGCAAAATAATTAGTTCTTTGTTTTTTTTGCGCCTTTGATAATGCCATATGTATGTCTTTTTCTGCTTCTAATATAGGTTTTGATTTATCTGTATATATATTAATTTTAATAATTCTATGATTTGTGTTATCATCATTTTTAGTAAGAAATGAATAACCATAAGTTCCTTGTCCTAATATATTACCTTTTTTAATATTTTCTACTGTAATATCTGCTTGTTTACATAATGGTATATAATTAACTAAAAAATTTGATACATTAATAATATCTTCATCTGTAATAACACATATAGAAAATTTATTATCTGTTGGACATATTTTTTTTCGTCTATCTTCAATATTTTTAACAATCTCTTCTTCTGGTGTTAATCCACCAAATTGATTTTTTAATTCTAAATATTTGGCTTTATATTTTAAATATTTTTGTTGATATGACATATATAAATAAATAAATAAAAAAAATAAAAAATAATAAATTAATAAATAAAAATAAGTTAATTATTAATATAATTCGGGAAAAAATTCTATGGGTAAATAACTATTAACTATATCTTCTAAGTATTTCATTTGTTTACAATCTTCTGATAGATTAGGATCTGCTAGATATTTAATATTATTTTCATTTGGAAAATTATTAAAAATTGTTCTTTCTGACATAGATTTATTTGTTTGATGATATTTATATATAGATATTGCTAATTTAGCTAATTTATCTAATTTAGATTTAATACTTTGTAATGACTCGGGGGTAATAACTGTTTCTAATAATTCTTTTTGTTTAGCATCATCAAATACATTTAATGCCAAATACTTTGTATTATTATTCCTTTTAGCAATACAATTAAATATACACATAAGTATACAAAATATATCATATAATGGAGATAATACAGGAGTATTAAATTTAAATAATAATTTTTTATATTCTGGTGTACCATTTTGTGATGTTTTAAAAAAACCACTATTTAAAAAAGATATACCAAAATCAATAATTTTAATAGTTTTATTATCGTTCATTAATACAAGATTTTCTAATTTAATATCAGCGTGTTTAAATATACGATTATTTGTACAAAATCCATTAGATATTTTATAAAATTTTACTAATTTAATAAGACCATTAATTAAATCTATTAAATTTATTTGTGTTTTATTGATAATATATAATAAATCAGCTTGACCAGCTTCCATAATAGTATATAATTCTTTTCCAGATATATTTGTTATCGTACATCCTGATTGTTCGTTACTATAATTATCAATATATGTATAAGTATATATTCCATTATTATTAGAAAAATAACCATATAAATCTACAAAATAATTTAATCCTATTTTTTTTTGCATTTTTGTTAATTCCATATGAATAGTTTTTTCTGTATCTAATATATCTTTATCTTGTTCATTAAAAATATTAATTTTAATAATTCTATAATTTTGACCATTTCTTTTTGTAAGAAAAGAATATCCAAATGCTCCTTTACCAAATATATAACCAGATTTTATATCATCATTTGTAATAAGGGTATTTTCACAATTTGATATATATTCTTCAATAAAATTTGCTATATTTTGAATTTGATCATCATTAATTTTACACGATAATGTAAAATCTGTTTGTTTTTTTTCTTTAAAGCAAGAAGAATTTTTTTTATCAGATAAAGAACTTGATACTGAACCAGATAGTAATTTTGTATCATCTAATGTATGTATAGCTTTAACAATTAAGTTTTCTGCAGCAGCTCTTTCGGCAGCTACTCTTTCGGCAGAAGCTCTTTCTGCAGCTCTTTCTGCAGCAGCTCTTTCTACATCTTTTTCTACATCTTTTTCTGCAGCAGCTCTTTCTGCAGCTCTTTCTGCAGCTCTTTCTGCAGCTCTTTCTGCAGCTCTTTCTGCAGCTCTTTCTGCAGCTCTTTCTGCAGCTCTTTCTGCAGAAGCTCTTTCTGCAGAAGCTCTTTCTGCAGCTCTTTCTGCAGCAGCTCTTTCTGCAGCTCTTTCTGCAGCTCTTTCTGCAGCAGCTCTTTCTACAGCAGCTCTTTCTGCAGCAGCTCTTTCTACAGCGTCAGCTTTTTTTGCAGCAGCTCTTTTTTCTTTAGCAGCAGCTCTTTCTGCAGCGGCAGCTTTTTTTGCAGCCGCTTCTAATCTACGATCAGCCTCTATTTTTTTATCAATATTTTCTAATATTGTTATGTATTTTTGTTGTTGTTCTATCGGCAGATTTTTAACTATAGCTTCTAAACTTTTTATTTCAGGTTCTAAAATTCCTCTATTTGTATCTTTAAGTTCTCTTTTTAATATTGCTATATATCCTATAAACATATCTAATTGATTACATTCGGGGTTTGTTGCACATTCGAGTGCATATTCTTGATTCAATTGTATATTATGTATATTTTGGTTACTAAAATTAGTAGCATTAATAAAATCAATAAAAACTTTTTGTTGGTCTTCTGTAAGAGAAATATCACGTCCTTTTAATTCTTTTAATATTTCTGTAATTTCAGATTGTGTTTTTGGACGAAGAATACCACCAATTTGATTTTTTAATTCTAAATATTTGGCTTTATATTTTAAATATTTTTGTTGATAAGACATATATATATTAGTTAACTAAAAAAAATAGTTAATAAAAAAATAGTTAATAAAAAAATAGTTAAATAAAAGATCATAAAAATAAATATTATTTATATATATGTTGTTTTTACAGCACTAGCTATTCCATTTTGTTTCCAATAGCGATAGTGAATATGTGGTCTAAGTAATCCTTTAATTGGTACTATATAAGAAACAGGTTTGGCTAATACTAATTCTACTACACCATTATTATCTGTAATAGCAACACCTTGATTTTCATAATGATTATATGCTTTTTCAAAATTATTACTTTTTATTTCAGATGGAAGAGTACCCCAATATAATACTTTAGTATTTGGAGGTAATCCAGATAATACTTTAGTAATTCTTTCTCCTTTTATTTCAGGTGGTCCTATTTTTTGTGGATCTGGGATTGCTGCTTCACCTAAAAATGGAAGATAAGTCTCTCTTTGAACTAATAAATAAATACCACATAAAGCTATTAATATATAGATTATTTTTTCTATTTTTATACCAGTCTTCCCAAAAAATGATAAATATCTTTGTATAATATTAATATTAAATAAACCAATAAAACCCCAATTTATTGCACCTATTATAACTAGTATAACAATTCCTATATAAGTATTTTGTTTTCTATATTGTATCATATATATAAAGTTAATTTAGAAAAAATAGTTAGAAAAAAAATAGTTAGAAAGAGTTAACTTATAAAAAATTTTTTATAAATACAATTTATAATAATGGCGATCTTAATGTTTATAATTATAGGAATTGTATTATTAATGATTTTATATATAATAAGTGGAATTACAGCAAATACTATTATAAATTTTGCATTAAAACATTTTAATACAAATATAGAAGTATACGGACAAAAAAATTTAAAAGAGTTTAATAACTTAAATTTAGTAATAATGAGTAATCATCATTCTGCTCTTGATCAAGCTATTATAACACAAGTAATTAATGATAATATAATTAGTGATAAAAAAATATATACAGTTGTAAAACATAATATATTTGGAGATAAAAATGATCAAAACGTTATATCTAATTTATTAGGACCTCATAGAAAGTTTATATATAAATTTTTTAATTTTATACCATATATTCGAGGTAATTTAAAGAGTGGATTAAAAATAAAAAATAAAATAACACAAATAATTAAACGTCATAAAAATACTATTTTATTATTTCCAGAAGGAGAAACGACTCGTGAAGCTATACCAAAAGCATTTAAACCCGGATCTTTTAAATTATGTTCTGAAAATAATATTGGTATATTACCTGTATCGCTAAAATTTAATAAAAGAGTTGGTGGTAATAGAGGCGATAAAGTTAAAATAAGTAGATGGTATAATGCAAATGTTAAAGTATATATTCATGAACCGATCTTTGATAGTAATTGGGAAAATTTAAGAGAAAAAGTATTTCATAAAATAAGAGAACCACTTATTTAATTATTTCCAATAATCATATCCATATGATATAAATAATTCACTATTTGGCTCTATATCTTGTAAACTATACACGTATACTTTTTTATTTATAGTATCAACATTAAAATAACAATTATTTTTATAATCATGATGTGTAAATAATCTTAATTTTCTTTTAGATGTAGGTACATAAGATGCATCATTTAACATTGCCATATAACATCTTGGTAAATCTATTGCGTTTATACCACAATCATCATCTATTCTAAAAAAATATTCACCTCCTAATAGACTTTCAGAATATTCTCCAAAATATTCATCAATACATGTATCTTTAGGTATAAAATTGTGTGTGAATACACCAAAGCCGGAATTAATTATATTACTTTGTGATATATATAAATCATAATTAGATTTGTGATAAAAATTGTTATTATTTATTTTTTTATTATTTTTCATTATTTAATTAATAATTAATAATTATTAATTATTAATTAACTTAACACATTTAAATAGTTATTATCTTAATTATTTAATAATAACATGACCGAATATTTTTATTTTGTAACTCGTAATAGATATCTTATTCAAATTAGTTCTGATTTTCCTAATTATTTTTGTTTAGCAAAAGATAACGTAAATAATGTAAATAAAGATACAGCTGCTTATGAGGTTGAAAAATTTACAGTAACTTCTATATATGATCTATTAGAAAAAGATTATACAAATAATATTGGTGATTTTGTAACAAATAAAGAATTTGATATTCAACATAATCACAGTGAATATAATAATTTTTGTGTAGCATATAAATCACAAAATGTTGCATTATCACGTCTTCCATTACAATCATATTCAACATATTTTCCATCAAACGATCTAAATATTTTTCATACTTATTATCAAAATGGTCAAATAAGTGAAGAATATGAATATATTAATGGTAAAAAAAATGGAAAATATACTTTATATTTTGGCGATGGTACTGTTCACATGACAAGAAATTTTAAAGACAATGTAGAACTTAAACCAGACTATTAATAAAAAAATTATTGATCTAATTGATCCGCTTTTCTCTTATTTCTTACATTTTTATTAAACAATTTTGAATCAAGCCAATTAGGTAATCCACAAAATTGAACATCATAAATATTAACTGGGTTACTAATTACTGTTTTACACTTATCACATACAAATACACATTTTGATGAACAATAGTCGCAGATAATATCATCGTCATCATTATGATCACATTCTTTATCATAATAACAAGAAAACCCCATACATAGGTTATTATCACATTCTGTTAAAAACTTTGGAAAAATATTTGTTTCTAACATTTTTTTAGAGATATAATGACCACATTTTAATATGATTATAGATGTATTATCTATATATACATCATATTCGTCATTAATTTCTGTTTGTTGAGATGTATTAGCAATTAATGCATTTACTGCATCATGCCATGTATCATATGGATACACGGTAAAAGTATATTCAGAAGACATTCCACAAGGAAACAAAGAGATTAGGTAGTGTTGGAGAAGATAATATTATATTATAATATAGTAATAAATAGATATTGTAAGATTCAATTTTTTATTATTCTAAATAATATTTTATGCGAATCAATTTTTTAGTTAACTAATTTATATATAGAACTTATGAGTATTATTAGTTTAATCGATACGCCAATAAAGACAGAAAGATCGTTTTTTAAAATTTATAATATACAAGATAAGAATCTAATAAATAATTGTATAAAAGAAATTAAAGATAAATTACATGATAGTATAGAAAGACAAGTTGGATTTTTTTCTGATATAGTTAAAGGAGATTATAACTATGGAAAATTAAAAGTATCAACTGCTAAGCCATTAACACCATCATTAAGTTCATTATTAGATATAATTAACAAAGAGTTTAATTCGGATTATAATGGTATTTTAATAAACTATTATAAAGATGGTAACTCATTTATACCTTTACACAGTGATAGTAAAAATCATCCTGAAAATGGTGTATTATTAATATCATATGGTGTAACAAGAACTTTTAGAGTATTTGATAAAAAAACTGGTAATTTATTAAATAACATAGAAGCTAAAGAATATGAAATGATGCATATGGGGGGTAGTTTTCAAGAAGATTATTTACACGAACTTAAAAAAGAACCACATATAACACAATCGAGATATTCGATATCTTTTCATAAATATATTAATGCTGGACTATATAATACTTACAAACATTAATTATATTTAGATGATCCAAAAGTTCCAAATATTTTATCCCAAATAGAGAATCGTTTAGAATAATTGCAATTATTTTGTGTATGATGTAAATCATGATCACTAGTATATAATTCTATTTTTAATAATTTAGGTAATATCATCAATTGAGGAAAACAAGATGCTTTTTTTGTTATTTTTCCAGAATGTCCAGCTATTTCAACATATGATTTATATGTAAAGAATAGACATAATTGCATTAAAGTTATTTTTGGTATTATATACTGTAATAAACCTACACTCATTAAAATAGGAAATGAGTTAGTTAACAATATATCTAATGGATGTTGGTAATATGCTATCATAGATGTAGGATATTTATACATATGATGTTTCTTATGAACATATTTATATAAAAATGCATTAGTGTGGGCATATCGATGAGTAATATAATGAAATAAATCAAATACTATCTCATAACAAAAAGAGAATGGTATATATAATAGCAAATCAGTTATTAATAATCTATTTGATAAATTAAAATAATATGCTATAAATTTAAAAGTAAGAACTTCTATAAGTGATACTTGTAATCCGTTAATTATAAATTCTCCTTTATAATGTTCTTGTGGTTCATATCTTTTATCTTCATCTATGTATTTATTATTTTTTAATCTATAGTCAATTATATTAACTAATAATAAATCTCTAATTAAAAAGAAAGGATAATCGATAAAAAAACTATCATAATTTATTGATAGCCAAAAATGCATTAAACTAAATGCATATAACATACCATTTATTGTTACGTATGGAATTAATCTCATAATATATTATACAAATATATAATAATAATGAATAGAGTTAATTTACATTTATTAAATAAACATAAAAAGATAAAGCCAGTAATTAAGCCAGAGATAAAGCAAGAGATAAAGCCTGAAATAAAGCCAGAGATAAAGCAAGAGATAAAGCCTACAGTTAAACCTATTAAAAAAGTTACAGAAATAATATATCAATCTAGAAAATCAGAAATAACACCAATAATAAGTAGAATAATAAATTATAGATTAGTATCATTGGGTTCTAATTGTTATTTTAAAAAATTTATTGATTCTATTACTAGTAGAGAAACAGAAATATTTGATTATATTGGATCATCTATGAAATCTATTAATGATTTAGTATTAAACAATTTTGAAGATTTATGTAATATAAAATATTTTGATAATTTACAAACTTTAAAACATGCAAGCTTTATAACTAATACTAAATATTATTTAAGATTTCCACATGATTTACGTAATTTTAATAAATTAACCAATGATTTTCCAGAATTTTCTAACAAATATAATAGACGAATAAATAGATGGCATAATATGTTAGAAAATAATAAAAAAATATTATTTTTAAGATATTTTGAAAGTCAAGTTAGTAGATTAATTTTTTATAATGATAAAGATGAATATACACATATAGAAGAATTTTTACATATTATGAATAATAAATATCCAGAACATATTTTTAAATTAATCTATATACAACCTGATATAGATAATAATTATAAAAATAATATTATAACATTAAAATATAATGGACATATAGATTTCTATAATGCCGATATAGTAATAAATAAATTATTAAATGATAATAGTAATTTTTTATTAAGTATATTATAAATATATTATATCATAATTTTATTAAATCGTGATATAAAGTGGTTGTAACACGTTCTCTACAGGGATCGAACCTGTGACCTCATGATTAACAGTCATGCGCTCTAACCAACTGAGCTAAGAAAACTTACTATCCCACGATATATATATATTGGTTAATCTTTAAATATATTTATTAGATAATTTAAGCCTCATAAATTTTTATTTAATATCTTTACATATTAAATAAAAATTGAAAATATTTATTATTTATTACTTAAATATAATAGTATAATATAATATTATATTACAACTGTAAGATCATGGCCGTAATTAACTACAGCGTACCTTTTCAATTGGAAAATCCAATTGAAAATTTCGAGAATATCCCACAGAAACATACTTTAGAATCGATTAAAAATCTTATTAATACTTTACATAACAATTTTGATGATATAGATGATAAAAAAATTTACTATATTGAAAGTAATGGACGAGTTTTATATCAAGATAATAATTACAGTAATAAATATGTAGTTTCATTTCAAATATACAAAAATTTTCATCCAGAAATTTTTCCTTTACACTATAAGGATTTTATGAATGAAATATATGGATATGCGATTGTAACACGTAAAAATGCATTAGTAATAAATCAAACAATTATTAGTTATTTAAAACAATAAAAAAATTTATTTACCAATAATTATCAAAACTTAGATAATCTCTATAATCATCCTCGTTGTTATAACGATCTTCTTCTTCCTCTCCATAAATATCATCAGGTGTTACAAAGTCAACTAAATGATTACTATCATAATATTTTTCATTTTCTAAAAATTTATTTGTATAAATATCTTTACAATTTTCAAAATTGTATTCAATATTTTTATTTTTATTAATAAAAATTAGATCACTATATTTTTCAAATAGTGATTTAATTTTATTATTAATAGAAGCATTTGAGATATACTCTATAATATTTTTTTTACTATAATAATGAACATGAGTTGTATTATTTATGTATGGATAATAATTATTATTTATCATAGTAGGACAAAAGTTTGCAAATACTAGCCAACTAAAAATACAACCATCGTGCGAAGCAATAGTTAAATATTTAATTAGTAAAGTTTTATAAAATTTTTCTACTTCAAATATAGGATTATTTAAAATACTTTCATATTTTAATATTACTTCACAAAATTTATTATTTATAGATTGTGATGTTTCTTTTAAACATTTTTTATTAGATTGATCTATCTTATAAAGATAATATTTTATCGTTTTAATGTATGTATTTTTAATAATTTCAATATATGAATTTAAATATTTATCATCTGATTTATCTTTAATGCATTTAGATGATAAATATTTATTATCAATATATGTATCTAAAATATTAGTTAATTCTTCGATAGGTATATCATCTATATTATTGGTAATGTTATTATTATTATATTGACTCAAATTATTTTTATAAAATTCATCAACAATTGATTTATATGATTCGTCAGATATTACAAAATTACGATAAACTTGTTTTGTTTGTAAAGTATTATATAAACAAGTAACAATACTATTTATTGATAATACATGTGGTTTAACATAAAAATTTACCATGTTTGTAATAATATTTTTATAAATTAGTGGTAATATTATATGCACCTGTTCTTCTTTATTAAGAGTAATAATTTTATTATTTATAACTTCACGTTTAACAAAAAGTGTTAAAATATCTAGATCTGTTACAGATAAAATACATTTTTCTTTATTATTATCTATATTACATATTTTATCACAAATATTATAGTATGTATAAAAATCATATGAAAAATTATATCCTTGAGATACTAAATTATTAATTCTTGTATAGTCGAATAACTTTTTTTTATTATTATTATAAACTGTATTCTCATCTTGAATTATACATCTTTCTGATGGAATAGTTAAAAATTTAGTTTCAATACATTTTTCACGTAATGGAAAAGTATAAATTTCAAATCCATCATAATAACATTGATAACAATCAACGTCAAACATATTAATTAATTTTTCAACATCGCTTCCTAAAACATTTATAAGACGGATTTTATATTCATAATTTTTAAATTCTATTTCAATATATGAAGAATATATATTAAAGTTAATAGGTTTAAAAATACAAAGATATTCTAATAGTTTTATAAATGCGTTTTCTACAAAAATCCATAAATCAATATGAACTAATTTAGATTTAGTAAGAATATTATGAATAGTTTCACCTGCAAAAATAAATTCTTTACCAAGACCTAAATAATTAAGGTACTCGATATCTATATCTAATATTTTAGATATATCTATAGTTGGAACAACTATTTTTTCTGACAAATTTACTGATAATGTCATGTTGTTTGGAATAATTAGCTAATAATAGTTAATATTATATAATATGTATGGTATTCAATTTTTATTATTAAGGCTTAAAAAATTAATTATAATTATATTATAATATATGGGAACTAAAATATCAAAAATAGATTATTTTAATATATATAGTATTTCAGATTTTGTAAGACCAACTAAAAATCGAAAAAAGAATATATATACACATATAATTACATATAATAATAGAAAAAAAACACAAACTATAGTTATTAATGATGAAAATAAAGAAAAAGAATTTAAACGTAATTGTGAAAACTATAATCATATGAAACCACTTATACATCTTAATTACTCAAATATAGAAAATATAGTAAATAAAAGAACACATGTAAATAATAATGAACTTGTATATTTGTTTGATATATTATATAATGATGGAACATTAAAAAAAATGTCATTAAATGAATATCAAAGTACAGAGTTTTGGAAAATATATAGTCAAATTAAAAATAATAAATGATAAACTTAAATAAAATAATTTACTAAAATTATTATATACAATAATTTTAATGAATAAAAAACAATCTAAAAAACCATCTAAGAATAATAGTAAAAAAACATCTAGAAAAATAAGTCGTAATAGACATGTAAATAAATGGGAAACTCTTGAGCATAATGGTTTAATGTTTCCTCCAGAATATGTACCCCATACAAAGCCATTTAAATATAATAACCAATTAGTCGAGTTAAATCCATTAGCAGAAGAAGCAGCTATGTTATATGTAAAATATATTGGAACAGAGTATATAGAAAATAAAACATTTAATCGTAATTTTTTTAATAGCTGGAAAAAACTATTAGGTAAAGATAGTATTATACAACAATTTGATTTATGTGATTTTAGTGAATATAAATCTATATATGATGATTTAAAAGTTGTTAGAAAAATAAATATAAATAAAGATGGTGAAGATGGAGGAGATAAAGATAAAAAATATAAAACAGCATTAGTAGATGGTAAATCACAACCAGTTGGTAATTATAGAATGGAACCACCTGGTTTATTTTTAGGTAGAGGTGATAATCCTAATATAGGTAAAATAAAATCAAGAATATATCCAGAAGATATAACAATAAATATAGGGAAAGATGCAAAAATACCTGAAATACCCGAACATTTAAAAAATCATAAGTGGGGAGAAATTATTCATAATAGAAAGGCTGAATGGTTAGCATCTTGGAATGATACTATTACTGGAAAAACTAAATATTTATGGTTAGGAGCTCATTCTGATTTTAAATCAAACAGTGATATAGATAAATTTGAATTAGCAAGAAAATTAAAAAGAAAGATTAAAACAATTAGAGAAGAAAATGAGTTAAATCTAGTTAGTGAAGATTTAAAAACAAGACAGATAGCAACAGCATTTTATTTTATTGATAATTTCGCTTTACGTGTAGGTAATGAAAAAGGAGACGATGAAGCAGATACTGTAGGAGTCAGTTCATTAAGAGTAGAACATATTGAATTAAAAGAAGATAATAAAATAGTATTAGATTTCTTAGGAAAAGACTCAATTAGATATTATAACAAGTTACAGGTAGAATCAAATATTTATAAAAATATTTTAGAATTTGTAAAAGATAAAAAACCAGAAGAAGAAGTATTTGAAATGATAACATCTAATGATATTAATAAATATTTACAAACTTTCTTAAAAAATCTAACAGCTAAAGTATTTAGAACATATAATGCATCATATTTATTACAAAAAGAATTAAAGAAAATAAAAAATAAATATCCAATAAATGCTGATAAAACTATATTATTAGATGAATATAATAAAGCAAATGCAAAAGTAGCTATATTATGTAATCATCAAAAAAATGCTGGTAAATCTAGTTATAAAGATCAAATTGGCAAACTTGATGAACAATTAAAGAAAATAAAATCAAAATTAAGAAAAGCTAAAAAATCAAATAGTCAAAATAAAGGTGAAAGAATAGAAAAGATTAAAGGTAAATTATTAAAACTTAAATCTAAAAAAACATTAAAAACAGAATTAAAAAATATTAGTTTAGGTACTAGTAAAGTTAACTATATAGATCAACGTATAACTATAGCATTCTTTAAACATTTTGATTTATCTCTCGATAAAGTATTTTCAAAAACTCTTATGGATAAATTCAAATGGGCTATGGATGTAGATTCTGAATTTAAATTTTAATTAATTATTTTAATAAAATAATTAATTTTTACTGTTAATTATTATTTTTTACTGTTGCATACAATTAAGTGGATTTTGCATTTTAGGATTACCACCATCATCATCGTCATCGTCAATGTCTCCATCACTATCACCACCATCTTCATCTTCATCATGTGTACGATTGTTTGGTGTAAATTGTGATAGATCTGGCATACCTGGCATTCCGGCCATACCTGGCATCTTACCACATAGATTTTTCATCATATCATTAATATTAAGTTCTTCTTGATCGTTTTCTTTTTGAAAAACTTCATTGTGTGACAGAAGAATCCAGTATTTATCATTTTTAGTATCTTTATAAAATCCTTCGTGTTCGGTTGATTTTTCAAAAGTAAATAGTTCATTAAATTTATTTTGAAATCTTTCAGGATTTGAGCAATATACTGGAGTTAGAGTATTATCATCATTAAATACTCTAAAAACTAGTTTATCTTTAAGATCATGATATTTAGTCTTATCTAGATTATCAAAATTATCTAGAGCACTATCTTCATTTTCAAGAGCAATAAGATAAAATAGTTTATCATGATATTCTTCACTGTACATAAAGAATTGTTCATCGATTTTTTTATAAACTAAAAAGTGGAGTTGTTCAACCTTTTTATCAATAAAAGTTGCGAGATTTTCTGTAGTTAGAGTAATATCATGTTTATAAAATATTTGTGGTGTATTAATAATAGTTTTCCAATCATTTTGAACATCTTCTGGAATTGTTTTAAACAGTGGTTCATAAATATTAAGAAGTTCTTGATCTTCTATTGTATTTTCGAAAAAAGAAATAATATTCTTAAAATAAATTAAATTATTTTTTGCTCGTTCCATTATATAATTATATATAAATAATTATATAGTTAAATATTTATTTTTTAGATTTATAATAAAAATCTATTATTTTTAATAAAAATAGTTTTTCAAAATTTCTAATAAAAGTTTCATAAAATGTTTTTGGTGTTAAAATTAAATATCTATAATAATTTGAATGAGGATTATTAATAACTATATTTGTATCCCATTTAGGATAACATCTATGTAAATATTCCTTAGATTTATTTGGTATTTTAACTTTAATTTCTTTATATACATCACCATTTGGTAAAAATAATTTAAATACTTCTGTATTTAATGGAAATATTTCATTATGAGTTATATATTGATTTTTCCATGAAAAACGTTGTTTTTCACTTGAAAAATGATAATAGTTTTGCTCTGGAAAGTTTTTATAAAAAAATAAATCTACTTGAATTGGATTTCCTTTATTATTTCTATCATAACCAATTTTTGGTATAAAACCTTCTTCTAAAAAGTATCTATCATCTTCTTGTGACATATCATTTATTATTTTATAAATTTTATCTCTGTCTTCTTCCAATACACCAATATCAAGATCATCGTCCCATGGAATAAAAGTATTATTATGTCTAAATATACCAATTAATCCACCACCAATTAAGAAATAATTAATTTTATGTTCATCTAATTTTTGAATAAATTTATCAAATAAATTAAATAGTGAATAATGAAATGAAAAATTAACATAATATTTCATACTATTATCTCCTTTCATAATTTTATTTCTATCAGCTTCAGTGCCATTTAAATATTCTACAATATATTTGTTATAATTTTGTAAAGTAAAATACTTTATTCCATAATAATATAAAATAACAATTATTATTACTATTAGTATTATTATTTTCTTTTTATTTTTATTAACAAACGTCATATATTATAATATTATAATAAATTTTATCAAGATTGTATTATTTTTTATTTTTATATTATAATTATATATCACTAAATAATGATTAATATAAATAAACATAAAAAGAAAATAGTAATTATTTTAGTATTATTGGTATTTTTTATAATTGTTAAAAATAGTAATATTAAGAATTCTGATAATATTAAAATACTTAATAATATAAATTTATTAAATTATGATAATATAAATATTAAAAAAACAAGAAAAATTATAATATCATTAACTGTTATCCCAACACGTTTTATATCATCTGAATTTGATACAGTTATTGATTCATTAAGTAATCAACAAATAAGACCTGATTTAGTTCTTATTAATATGTGTGAAAAATATAATAGAAATTTTGTTTATGATAAAAATATTTATAATAATAAATTAAAATCGTTTGAAGGTAATTATGATAATGTTGAAATAAATTGGTGTAATGATAGTGGTCCAGCAACTAAATTATTTGGTTTTGAAACTTATACAAAGAAAAAATTTGATGATGACGATATTATTATAATCTTAGACGATGATACTTTATATAATAAAATGTTAACAACATATTATTTATTATCATATGAATTATATAACTGCGATGGTGTTGGTGTTACATTTACTAATGGATACAACTTTATATTATCGCAAATACAAAATAAAATACACGAAAAATATAAAAATTTAGATGAAAGTGTAGATATAAATATAAATAAATTGTACATAGATAATTATAAAATTATTGAAAATATGAATAATACAAGTGTTATAAACTTTATTGATAAATCGAGAATATATGGTATATTATCATGGTCGATAAAAGTTAAACATATTTATAATTTTATACATGTTGCAAAAGAAATTATAGCATCAGATTCAAGTTTATTTAAACACGATGATTTAGTATTTACTTTAACTTATAAAAAACTAAAACTTAAAATGTGTAAAATAAGTCTCTATATGCATAATATATTAGAAATAGGATATAAAACAAATCCTTTATATTTAGACGATATGCAAAATAAATCATATCGAGCAAGATTGGAATATAAATATAGAAATGATTATTTAAATAATTATAATAGTCATTATACTAATAATTATAATATTAAGATATTGGGAAAAAGATTATTTGCAATAACTATAGAAACATCAAAAAAGAAAAAATATGTTGAAATAAAAGATAAAATTAATAATCAGAATATTTTTATTAAATTATATTTAAGTAATTACAAACAAACATATTTTTGTAAATCTAATTTTGATCTATATAATTAGCATCTAGTAATTTTTGTTGTAATATATTATCACTAAATGTATCTATTATATTTTTATTTATATCATATAAAAAATCTATAACTGTATTTTTAATATCTTCTTCTAAAATATTATTACCGCGATATTCTTTTTTTAATTGTTCTATATTTTTTATTTTATAATTAGTATTATCTATAACAAAATCTATATTTTTAAAATCACAAATACTTAATATTATAATATCTATTAAATCAAATAATATATCAATATTAATTTTATTTATTTTATTTTTAATAGTATCATAATTATCTAAAAAACTTATTTTTTCTATTTTTTTAAGACTTAAATATATCTCATCAAGAAAAAATGTTTTTTTATTATAACCCAATCTTTCAAGTATTTGATTAGTTATATAACATATACCCTTTTGATTAATATCTCCAAAAAATATATCACACTCTAAATGTTCTATATCTAATGCCTGTAATATTGGATATAATAAATGTGTCATATATGGATCATCTTCTTGTGAAACAGCATGTTCTCCAGCAATTTTAGCTTCTGATAATTTACAAACAGAATTAAATCGATATACATCAAGAGTATATTCTGGCATTAATTGATATGAAGTACCTTGAACAAATTTTATATTATCTAAATTTATATTTAAATATTCTAATATTTTTTTTAATATTATTTCATGTATATCGGTTCTATGTGATAATATTTCAAAACTTGTTGTTTTTAAATTTAAATAAGCATGTATATCTGCTAATAATATTTTAATATTACAATCATATTTTATAAAATAACCTAATTTTATTAAAGGTATTAAATAATTTATATTAGGAATAGAACTAACTGTAGTACCCCAATATATTTTTAAATTTCTATGGTCTAATATATCATTTAGATATTTCTTTCCGATAATATAATCAACATTATCTAATATTAAATCAATCTTATTCATAAATTATCTTAATAATTATCAAGTTAACTTAATTATTAGCATTTCGATAAAATTATATAAAAATTTTAATAATTAATATATATGAATAAAAATATAAAGATTACTATCATAATTTTTATTATATTAATATCAATTGCATTATTTGTATTCAGACAATTATATTACTATAATAGTTATTTAAATTTACATCCCAAAAATTTTAAAAATCATTATGAAAATAAAAAGGTAGCTTTATTAATTTCTGGACAAATACGTGATGGGTTTTATGAATGTTTAATGTCACAAAAAGCATGTATAATAGATTTATATGATACTGATGTGTTTTGTTCATTTTCAGATGATGTATCTGATAAAACAAAGGCAATTGTAACAAAAGTATTAAATCCAAAACACATAGAATGGGTAAAATCAGATAATAAATATAATATTACAGATAAATACTATCTAAATACATATCTAATGTTTAAAAAAATATATTTATGTAATAAATATAAAATTAAATATGAACAAGATAATAATTTTAAATATGATTTAGTTGTTAGAATCAGACCAGATTTATTATTATCGTGTTCTATACCAAAACTAATATTAGGCGAAAAAACTATTTACTATCCAGAATTAACTATATCTATGTATAAATATGGAATAAAATTTTTCTCAACTTATACAGATCAATTAGCATTTGGAAATAGTTCAAGTATGGATATTTATGCTGATATTTATAAATTTTTTCTTAAAATATTAAAAGAAAAAAGAAAAGTAATACCTGAACAAGTTGTAGAAGATTATATAAAATATAAAAAAATAAATAGTCACTATATATTTTATAAATATATCATTTATAAGTATTGCTATAACGTATATAATAAATATTTTGAAAAAACAAAGGTATTAGAAATTATGCCAGCATATATTGCAAATAAAGTAAAAGTAGCATTAAAATTACATAAATATAATTTTGCTTAAATAATTAAAATAATTAAAGTAAATATTCTCTAAAAGTAAAGGAATATCTAACTTTATTACAATCAGTTTTATTAATCGAGTGATGATAGAATTTTTGACTCGATCCAGCCATTATAAAAATAGAACCACTTTCTAAATCAAATGTAAAATCTTGTTTATTATTATCTTTATTTAATCTATTAAAATGAATTGGACGTTTTTGCCCAATAGATAGACCGATAATAGTTGGTTCTTCTCCAAAAGAAATATTAGAATCACGATGAGGGGCTATAAAATTATCACCATTTGGATATTTATTAATTAAACAGCTATTTATAACAGGTACTTTAATATTAGGAATAGTATTAGTAAACTCTTGTACTTTAATAATTAATTGACTAACTGTATCATCTAAAGAATGACTTTGCCAATGCGGATAACGTTCTTTCCATATAGGACAAAAATATTTATTATCTTTTTGATACCATTTTTGCAAACGAGATATTCCATCTGTATACTTCGGATTTGGTAAAAAGTCATTTGTTTCTTCTAAATATTTATAAATAGTGTTTTCTTCTTCTGGAGTTAAAAAATTCGGAATGTAATGAAACACGCTCGGGGCATGATTATACTCTTCTATTATATGGGAAATCATTGTCATATATGATGGTTATTATATTATATATCTTAATAACTAATAAATAAATAGTTTTTCAGTTTTTTAATATCCATAAACCATATTTATCCATAAGTTTCCTATTTTACCGTGTACAGATTCATATGGCCATCTTATTAATTCATGTTGACTTAATAAATCATAAAATTCAACATTATATTTAGATATTAATCTCTCTAGTTCAAGTTTATTTGTTTTACGTTCATCTCGTACAGTAGTTGTTACAAATATATCAATAGCATATTTCATAAAATTATACATATTCAATATAGGATATATTTTTATGAAATGGAAAAATTCTTTTTTTTTTCTATCATAATTATCAACATTAATATCTATTAATTGAAATAATCTTGTATATAAGATTTTAAGTTCACTAACATCTGTAAAATAATTACATTTATCGAATATATAATAAATTTCTTGATCTTCTCTAAAATTATTTTTTTGAATAAATATTTTTTTATCCATAAATAAATAATATGTTAAAGGTTCATTATCTTCAACGTCTGCATTTTCTTCTACTGATAATAATTTTAATCCATATTTATCTAATTTATATTGAGAATTAGAATATAATAAATAATGTTCTCTTTTATTTATTTTTTCTCTTAAAAAAGTTTCTAAATCTAATTCCCATTTACAAGTTAATACTCCTTGTTTATCATCATTATCATATATAAATGATGTACCATCACATTTATACAAAGAAATAGAATGTCCCTTTTTCACATTATCATTCTTATATCCACATATAATTACACCGAGAAAACTGCCTGTTTTTAATGCATTTAATTGTAGTAAATAACATTCTTGATGAATATTATTTATGATATATTGTGGTACATCTGATTTTATTTTTGATGATAAATTATATTCTTTTATAATTGGATTAGCTTCACCATCTGGTCTAATAGGTATATCAGAATTATTTATATAAAAATTAAAATACATTGTCTCATGTTTTGGAATATTTCTTAAAATATACATATTAAGTATTTCTATAGCTAATATTTGAATTATAGAATCTCCAGCTCTTTTATCAGTATCAGTAACAGATATAAATTTATCACCTGTTCGAGTAAATAAATCATATATAGTAAATAATGTTTCTGTACACATTATTGTTGCTTGAACACTTCCTTGTCTACGTAATCGTTGTTTTTCAGTAGGAATGGTAGTCTTTGCAATATCTTCTTGTATTTGTTGCATATCACCAAAAACACTATATTTATACTGGTCTTTAGGATATCTTGACATATTTTCATCATCTGTAATTCTATTTAATGCTCTTAATATATGATTTGTAACATAAATTTTACAATATTCTAAAAAATCTGTAATTTTTTTATGTATATCAGATGATGTTTTATTTTTTAAGTAATATATATATATAGTATATGGTAATAAATATGCATTTTTATCTAAATTTTTAGGAGAAAATAAATCAACTAATTTAGCTTGCACTTCATCTATATTAATTGATTGCATAGATCTAATAAAATCATCTTTAGTTAAATCTGACTGCATAAGTAACATACCTAACGAATCATGCCAACATTCTCCAGAATGTTGTTGAAAACCAAATCTTAAACAATTATTGCCACCTAATAAAGATTTTAAATTATTATATTTATTTTTATATTTTAAATATTTGTCTTTATAATCCATATATATATATATATATATAAATTAAAATATAAAATATTATAATTAATTATTATTATAATTTATAATATTATCATTAATAATGAACTCGGATTTATTATTCACTCTTAATGGTAAACTATACCAGGATCTTTAAATATTATTTTACCAGGATCGTTTAATATTATTTCACCAGGATCTTTTAATATTAATTTACCAGGATCTTTTAATATTTTTTGATATTTATCAGTTATTGTTTTATTAGTATTAAATAATTCTTCAAACGTTGTCTTCATTTTAGATACAATAGCTTTTATCATAGTTTTATTTTTAGTGCGTTGTTGCTCTATATCAGGTATACTAATTTCTACTAATATATTAACACCATATGTCATAAAATTATACATATTAAATATAGATTCATTTGTACTTACTATATCTAAAAACTCTTGTTTTTTTGTATTAATATTATGTATAGTAATACCTATTAATTCAAATAATCTTTTGTATAAAATTTTAATTTCATTATCTTCTGTAAAAAAATTACATTTATTTAATATATAATTAATTTCTTGTGTTTTAGAATCACCATCTTTAAATTTATTTTTTTCAATAAATATTTTTGTATCAATAAACATATAATAGTTATTTCGTTCATTGTCTCTAACATCTGTATTTTCTTCTTCTGATAATAATTTTAATCTATATTTTTCTAATTTATATTGAGAGTCATAATATATTAAATAATAATCTTCTGTTTTATCTATTTTTGCATTTAAAAAAGTCATTAATTCTAATCCCCATGTACATTTTAATGGTCCTTTTGTAACATTATTATCATATATAAACTCTTGCAAATCGCATTTATAAAAACATATAGCATGTCCATTACTTAATTCATCATTAATATGTCCACTTACATTTACGCCTATTAAATTTTCTGAAGAAAGTAATTCTTTTTGTTTACTATAACATTCTTTTTTAATATTATCTATAATATATTCTGGAACATCTGATTTTATTTGTAATGATAAAATATATTCTTTTATAATTGGATTAGCTTCACCATCTGGTCTAATAGGATCATCATATTTATTATTATAAAAATTAAAATACATATTATTATTTTCTGGAATATTTCTTAAAATATACATATTAAGTATTTCTATAGCTAATATTTCAAGTGTTGTGGTACCACCTCTTTTTTTAGTATCAGTAACAGATAAAAATTTATCATCTGTTCGAGTAAATAAATCATATATAGTAAATAATGTTTCTGTACACATTATTGTTGCTTGAACACTTCCTTGTCTACGTAATGCTGTTTTTTTAGCAGCATCTGGAACTTTTATAATATCTTCTTGTATTTGTTGCATATCACCAAAAACACTATATTTATACTGGTCTTTAGGATATCTTGACATATTTTCATCGTATGTAATTCTATTTAATGCTCTTAATATATGATTTGTAACATAAATTTTACAATATTCTAAAAAATCTGTAATTTTTTGATTTATATCAGATAATGTTTTATTTTTTAAGTAATATATATATATAGTATATGGTAATAAATATGCATTTTTATCTAAATTTTTAGGAGAAAATAAATCAACTAATTTAGCTTGTACTTCATCTATATTAATTGATTGCATAGATCTAATAAAAGCATCTTTAGTTAAATCTGACTGCATAAGTAACATACCTAACGAATCATGCCAACATTCTCCAGAATGTTGTTGAAAACCAAATTTTAAACAGTTATCGCCACCTAATAAAGATTTTAAATTATTATATTTATTTTTATATTTTAAATATTTGTCTTTATAATCCATATATATATACATATATAAAAATTGAAATATAAAATATTATAACTAATTATTATTATAATTTATAATATTATCATTAATAATGAACTCGGATTTATTATATAGTCTTAATTCTAAATTATCTTCAGATAATGCTATCTTAAATAATGATTTTTTAACATTATTTTGGTATTGTAAAATAAAATATGCTAGAAATTTTTTCCGATATAATTCAGAATTTAAAAATAAAAAATATATTAAAACAAGAATGAATTATGATTATGCCGATGACAATGGTACACCTGATAAATTTTTAGCTATACAAAAAAAAATTAATAAATATAGATTACACATACGTCAAGATAACTGGTATGAAGATATAGAAAAAGAATATATAGATTTTTTAAAAGAATCTATGAAAATAATGGTTAATGAAATAGTAGTTCCTATTTTTGATATACATGAAAAATATCAAGAAATTATTGATAAATATAAAAAAAAGTATTTAAACCAAAGACAAAAATCACCTAAATTAAATTATGATGCATTAAGAAAATTATTAGGTGACGATTTTGTAAACAATTTAGATGATGAATAAATTTATTTATATTAAAGGTACACTACATAAATCACCAAAATATAAATTATAAGTATTATCTATTTTATTATCTATTTTATCATCTATAATAAAATAATTTTTATTATCAAGTAATTTACCATCAATATCATATTCTTGATATAATCCTTCTTTTTTACCATTTATATGCCAATAATCTAATTTTAATTGTCCATTATCATACCATTCTGTGTATCTAGCATTAATATTATAATATTTTGTATCATCTTTATTTAATAAATTATATTGAGCTTTACTTATAAAATCTTTTAAAAATGCTTTATCATATGATAAATAATATATTTTTGTTTCACTATTATAAGTTTTGTTTATTTCATAATATGTATTAAATGTTAATATATCATTATTTATTGATATGTTTTTAATCTTATCAAATATTTTTTTTGTAAACATATGCTCTATTTTTATTATAGTAAAATCATTCGTAATATATGTTGCATAATAATGATCACTTATATTTAATAATTCATTATATAATTTAATTTGATCGTTTATTTTTATTGTTATGATATATTCATTTAATTTAAAAAATCCTATATTTAGTGACATTTATATATATAATTATTATAAAATATATAGTTTTTATTATTTATATATTTTTTATAAATAAAAAATATTATAATTGTATTATATTAATGCATCGTAATAAATGTATAGCTATTGTCCTCATAGTATTAGCAATTATTGCTATTCTTTATAACTTATCTGGTAGAAAAGAATTATTAACCGATGTTTCAAATAATACCCAATTATCACCAAATGAAACATCTATAATAATTTATATTTTAACTAAATTAATCATTAAATTTACTGATTGTGGTGTTACTGAAAATAATACTATGTCTAAACATATTAATAATGATTGTATTAAAACATCTATTAATAATATACAATTAAGAAAAGAAGTTGCTAATTTATTAAGTGAATCATTAGAAGCTAGTGATATATCAATACTTAATAAAGTAATTGCTGCTTCTGATGATAAGTATGGTAAAACATCTGTAAATCCATTATATTCACCAAATCCTGATATAATTATTAAACCAAATTCATCACAAAATGCTGCATCAATTAATAGATATAATAATTTAATTTCAAATTCTGTTGGATACAATATGCGTGAAAATACTATTAAAAAATGTATATTAGATGCTGCACAATCTATTAGTATTAAAACACGTGATAATTTTACAACAGAAAATTTAGTTAATGAAATAATAAATTGTACAGATATTATAAATGAATTTAAACAAACACTAAAGTTTATATCTAATGTTATAAATGAATTAATACAAACACAGAAAATAGAAAAACAAGAAAAAAAGGATGCTAAAGCTGAATTAAAAGCTGAATCTAAACCTGAATCTAAAGCTGAATCTCATGAAGATAAAGAAAATAAACAATATTTATGTCCTCCTTGTCCAGCATGTCCAGCTTGTCCTGCCTGTCCGGTATTTTCTGGATCACAACAACAAGAAAGTACACAAGTAATAAATACAGATAAACAAGAAAGTAAAAAAGATGTTGCTTTAATACGTGAATCTGATAAAAAAGATGTTGCTAAATTAAATGAAAACACTAATAAAGTAGATCCACAAACCAAAAAAGATCAAGGTTGTACTATACTATAATAATTTTATTTTTATTACCATATTTTTTTAGTTTATTTAATTTTATATTATATAAATGTCCGATAATTTTATATTGATTGATAAAACTATAGTAGGCAATAATATTTTAATAAATGCATTAAAGAACACTTGTAAATATTATTTATACGATAATAATACAACTTCACAAGAAATATTTAATTATTTAACAGAAAATAATATAATAAATGTTAATCGTATTTGTTTAATATTTCACGATAGGCGCGAGAATACTATATTTTACGATTTTTTAAATAATAAACCTTTATTTGTTAATAATGATCTTACAAATAATACTAAATCAGAAAATTATACTTTTATGATTAATTTAATAAATACTTTATCGCCAACACATGTTGATTTTTTAGCATGTAATTTATATCTGTATGATAGTTTTAAAAATTATTTTAATTCACTTATTGAAAATTGTAATAATCAAAATTTAAAAGTTGGTGCATCAACTAATATGACTGGTAACATGTTATATGGTGGTGATTGGATTTTAGAATCTACTGGAGAAGATATTCAAAATATATATTTTAATTCTAATATTAGTTATTGGACATATTTATTTTTTAATCTGTTCCACAATATATATTATAATAATTACGAAGCATTAGATACAGATAATATTGGTAATTATGTTGATAGAAATGGTGAAATAATATTAAATAAAATAAATGGTGGTTTATATAATATTCAAGCATGGGGTAGTTCTCCATCTGATAGTGAAGGAACTGGTTATGGTGGTAATAATAATTTAATACCGTTAAATACAACTATTAAAAAAGTATACAGTAATAGATTTTCTTTTAATGCATTAGCTAGCGATGGAACAGTATATGTATGGGGTAATAGTACATTTAGTGGTGCAACTTACGGAGAATATGATCCGAATACAGATTCTACACCTCTTATTAATTATATAGCAGACGCATCTTATAATGCAATTGGACCATTTACAATAGTTTATTCAAATGAATATTCATATGCTGGTGTATTAGAAAATGGTAGAATCTATACATGGGGTAGTGGTGGATCAGGTTATATAAAAGATTCTTCAGATAATTATATACTAAATCCTCTTAAAATATATTCATCTGCTAATGGTTTTGCAGCATTATTACTAAATGGTACTGTTTTTACTTGGGGTGATTTTACAGGTAATAATTATTTAAAAGATAATAGTGATAACATAGTTACTGAAGTAAGTAATATTTGTACTAATTATAATGCATTTGCAGCATTATTATCTAATGGTAATGTATTTGTATGGGGATCAAAAAATAGTGGAGGTTCTAATATATGGGAAGATGAAACTACGCGTGGTTATATTAAAGATAATAGTGGAAATATTATTACAAGTGTTACAAAAATATTTTCAACATCTCGTGCATTTGCTGCTCTTAATGATAATGGTAATATATTTATATGGGGTAATACAATTTATGGAGGTACACTAATATATGAAGATTATACAACGAGGGGTTATATAAAAGATAGTAGTGGTAATATTATTAGTGGATTTACTAAAGTAAGTACTAATTTTGCAGCTTTTGCAGGTATTTTAAATAATGGTCAAGTATTTATTTGGGGTTCTACATCATACGGGGGAACAAATATTTATAACGACAATACTTATTTAAGTTATGGATATCTTAAAGATACAAGTGATAATATTATAACAAATATTTCAAAAGTATTTAGCGCCGAAGCAGCTTTTGCAGCGGTAAATAGTAGTGGAAATGTATATGTATGGGGTAACCCTAATCAAGGAGGTGGAAGAACTTATATAAAAGATAATAGTGATAATATTATTAGTGGAGTAACTAAAATATACTCGACAAATTTTGCCTTTGCTGCATATTTATCTAATAAATCTGTATTTTTATGGGGTTTTACAAATAATGGTGGAACATATGTAGTTGGTGATACTTCTACTAGAGGATTTATTAAAGATGGTAGTGGTAATATAATAACCAATGTTAAATTTATATATTCAAATGAAACAGCATTTAGTTTAGTTGATGATAGTGGTAATGTACTTGCATGGGGTAATCAAAGTAATGGCGGTAATTTAACTATTACTCCAAATACTTTACCAGAAAATTATTCAAAATATATATTTTCAACACAATATGCATTTTGTGAAATGACACAATATGCAGGTGATGATAATCCAGTAGAACAACCGTGGAATCAAACATGGATTTATTATTTAAATGATTATAGTAATTTTAAATTAAAGATTCCATTTGATATTTTACAAGAAGCTATTTACAAACATTGGAAAATTATTATTAAAACTTAATAAAAAATATAAAAAAATTAAGGCATACGAACACCAGTCAGTGCACAGAACATCATCATCTCTGCAACATTCGTTGGAAGCGGGATATGCTGTACAAATGGCTGCGGGGCAAAAACTACATGTTGTACCGGTTGTACGAAGTGTACTTGATGCATCGGATGACCCATGTAGTTAACTTGCGGCGAGTTGTATCCATAAGGTGACTGGTATACCTGGGGGTTAATAGGTGTACCAGTCTTAATGTAATTTTGATGGAGAGCTGCAATCTTGCTGGGATTACCGCATTCAACTCGGCCATGACCGAGCTGTCCGCAAGTACCACACTGATGGTTTGCAGTAGTGTGACAGTACGAGTAATGACAACCGATGACTTGGCAGTGAGGCATCTTGTAAGATGTGTGCTGGTTGTGAGATTGATATTAATAATTTATAATATACTAGTTAATATATTATAAATTTCAATTTTTTGTTAATAAAGTTATTATATCACTATGCTTATATTTTATAGCACATTCTAATAACTTTCGTTTATTATTATCAGTTTCTTCTATAAATAGATGCATATTACTTAAAGTAATAGTTATTTGATTTATAATTAATTTACATTTTTGTATTAATCTTTTTAATTCACAATATTTATGTTTATATTTACTGTATTTATTGCTATAACATATATCAGTATTATTATTCATATATATTAATATAATAAATTATACATCTATTTTTTTAATTCTATCTTTTCGATCTTTCCACCATTTTTTACTATATGATACAAATATTTCATCATCTTTATTTATATTTCTAATAGCATAAAATATTACATATGGTTCTCCATCTATAGTTTTTATTTTATATATTGCATTCGGTTTATCATTATGAGAATATAATGATCCATTACCTAAACAAATTAAATTATTAAATTCATCATATTTAAAAACATAATCTTTTAATTTTGTTCTATCTAATATAATAGCATTATCTATTATAGCTGGACATATTTCTATTATTTCGCTAGGTTTATATGATTTACCAGAAAAGACTCCTCTACCACCTACTGCGGATTTATCTACATAATTATTATTACTTACACCAAAATATTTTTTATTTTTATTAATAAAATATGAATAATTTATAATAGATATACTTAATACTATAAGTAATATTATTATTATTAATACTAAACACTTTATTGATAACATATATATTATATTATAAAAAAATGAAAATATAAACATTAAATATAAAGCAAGTTAAATATTAAATATAATCAAGTTAACTATAAGTATAATATATAATGGATATTTCCCAGGTCTATAATAACATTGCTGATGATTTCAGTAAGACTCGCTATAAAGCATGGCCATGTGTAAAAGCATTCATTGATAATATTAAATTAAATACTATCAATGCTGATATTGGTTGTGGGAATGGTAAAAATATGTTATGTCGTCCAGAATTAAGTTTTCAGGGTATGGATATATCAACTGAATTTGTTAAGATATGTAGATCAAGAAATCTAGATGTTATTCATGGAAATATTTTAAATATACCATATGAAGATAATAAATATGATAATACTATTTGTATTGCAGTTGTTCATCATCTAGAAAATAGACTAGACAGAGTTAAAGCTATGCAAGAACTATTACGTATTACTAAAATTAATGGTGATTTAATGATCTATGTTTGGGCATTTGAACAACCAGAAGAATCAGCTCGTAAATTTACTACTCAAGATGAAATGGTATATTTTAAAAAACGATCAGGTGAAGTATATTATCGATATTATCACTTATACAAAGAAGGTGAGTTAGAAGAAGAAATTAACGATACGGGTGTTAATCTTGAAATTAAACAAAGTGGTTATGAACGTGGTAACTGGTTCTGCATAATATCTAAGAAATAACTTGTTATTTCTTAGGTATTTGCACTAGCATAAAATTTTATTTATCAAAATTTATATGGTTCTGCATAATATCTAAGAAATAACAATTTTATTTATAAAATAAGTTAAGCAGAAGCCTATAATTATTTTTATAATTAAATTATGATAAAAAATAAAAGAGTACATGAACGCATAGAAGATAATAATTGCGATGATAATGATGATACTCTAGAATTAGCACCTGATAGTAAAAAACTTAAATTAGATCATTTATTTAATTTAAATATATTTACATATGATACTTTTAATCTTGATGAATTTAATTTATTTACTAAATCAAGACTTAAATTAACACCGGTGTCACCAGATATTCAAGTAGATGAAAATTTATGGATACATATTATTAAGAATACTTATTTTGAGTTAGCTATTAAATTTAGTAATCTACCTGAACTAATACTTGATAGCCATAATTATAATCCAGCTGATAGATATATTATTAATAATGTTATGAATAATCATAAAGATACTTATATTTATAATGGTACTTTTATGTCACGCGTACTACCTAAAAATAAACTATCTTATTTAAAAAGTATATGGAATAGAAAAAATTTAGCTCAATATAATAATATTTATAATATCGAGTATGTTCGATTTAAATTAGTTATGGAACTTACTGATCAAGTACCAGGAATCGATATAAGTAAAATTCATGTAACTATTAATTAATAGTTATCATTAGTAACAATATTAATCATATTATCAATAATATTACGAAAATTATTGATAAACATTTCTTCATTAATAATATAATCATTAATATAACGATTATTAACTAGATATTTGTAAATTATTTTTTTTTCTTCGTGTTTAAGATTATCATAAAAGTGATGAAGTTCACAATCATTCGTAAAATAACAATATGATGGTATTTTAGTATATAAGATATTAAGACAAGTGTTTACAAATCCAACGTTAGTATCAAAGATTGTAGAAGTATCCATTATTATAGATGTAAGTGGTGGTATAATTAATATATATATATAATTATTACTTATAATTATTATTTCAATTTTTGTTGGAATGGCTAAAACAATTTCAATAAAAAATAATCGAGTCTAAAATAATTATTTTTTATAAAAATATAATTTAATAAAATATGGAAGAACATCATGAGAATTCTAAAAAATATATTATAGAAGAATTAAGAGGAGAAATAGAACAACTTAGATCATTTTTATGCAATCAACAAACAGAGTTTAATACCATAAAAACACGATTAGAAAATGAATTAGATAAAACAAATGATATAAATGATAGTCTTAAAAAAACAAATGATATAAATAAAGCAGAAATAAATGAACTGCATAAATATCTTGAAAAATTACATGATAAAATAGATAGAAGAGACTCTAAAACTAGTAATAATAATGATATTCATTATACAGAAACCGAAGTTAATTTAAAATCAGATCAAGTTAATTTTAAAACAAATCAAGATCAAGATAGTTATAACAGTAATGATAATACTTATGATAATAGCAATAGCAATGATGATAAAGATATACATTATAATGATGTAGAAATATCTGTAAGATCTCCACAATCACAGCAAGTTTCAAGACCACCTGTTATTTATCAGAGTTTAAATAAAAAAGCTGTAGTTGATGCATTAACAGCTGTAAATGTGTTAGATGATGATATGGAAGAATCAGAAGAATTAGAACTAGATTTAAATAATACGAATGACGATAAATATAAACCTAAATTAAAAACAGCAATAACTAATGATATACCACATCCAGAACACGTAGAACCATCTAAAGTAGTAAATGATTGGGATGATAATGCAAATAAAACATTAAAAAAATGGTATGATACTTTCAAAGAAATATCACATATGTATCAATTTATATTAGACAGAAATTATAAAATATCATCACATCTTAGTATGATATCTGTTGTTAGTTCATCATGTCTAAGTATATTTTCAGGATTTAAATTATGGATGGAAAATGATAAAGTATTTCAAAGTACATCTGATATTATTATGTTAGTATCTAATTTCGTAGTAGCTGGTATAACAACTATGTCTAAAAGATATATTGATGATAATAGAAATGAAAAAATAAGAATATTTATAGAAGAAATTGATCAATTTATTAGTCTTGTTTATTCACAATATTGTCTAGCACCAATTTATAGAACAAATGCAACAGAGTTTTTTAGAGATAATACTGAAACATTTACTAAACTGATGACAATGAGTCCAAATTTATCAATTTATGAAATGAAAATATCAAAACTTAATTACCAACAATGTAGTAATGAGTTTAAGAATATTTAAGACAAGAATAAAAATAAGAAAAGTGCCGATACGCGGTGCTGCCCCGCGTCTACCAGGGTATAAGTCTGAGGTGCTACTGTTACACTATACCGGCTGTTATATAATTTATATAACAGCCTATCTCAGTAAAAAAATATTTATAAAAAAAAGAAATGGCATCCCCGCCGAGAGTTGAACTCGGCCTTAAAGCTTAGAAGGCTTCCGTGCGATCCGATACACCACGGGGACTGTTATATAATTAATATAACAGTCTCTCTACGATATATATATATTTATATTTCTTTAAATAATTTAGTCGTTGAAAAATAAAATTTATATTATTATAATAATATGTTACAAAATTTTTTCGAGAAAATAGATTATATAATCTATAGAAATTATTATATTAATGATATTTTTAATAAAATAAGTGATTTAATTACACAAATAGAACCAGATTATCTTAATGAATTAATAGAAGATTATATTGATCAAAATTATAATAAAATAGAAAAAATAACTTTAAATGATAGTACTTTATCTCCTTATTATAAGTTTATCTTATATAGATCACATAATGCAGATATATTTACAATAAAATGGACAAAAAATAGCAAATATAAATTTAATGTAGATAATAAAAATAATTATCTTATGTATGTAATTAGCGATGGCAAATTACGCGAACATTTGTTTAAAAAATCACGTTGGTTTAATAGATATATACATAAAAAAGGAGGAACTTCTTATTTAGGTGATTATACATATATTGAAAAAAATTATTGTCATCTAATAAAAGCAGAAGAATATACAGAAACATTACATATAGTTATTTATATGTAAAGAGATTCCTACAAAAATTGATCTCATAAACTCGATTACTTTTTATAGGAATAGCTAAAGAGATTCCTACAAAAATTGATCTCATAGACTCGATTTCTTTTTGTAGGAATAGCTAAAGAGATTCCTACAAAAATTGATTATTTAATATTTAATTATTTAACTAACAACATATACACTTATACATATAATCTCAATGATCGGTAATTACACAAAAGATTTTGTTAAAGACTACATTTCTACTCACAAAAAAGATAAAGATATCTTTTGCGACGAGAAGAAAATTATTACTGCTCTTAATGCAAAAAATGTAGATGAACCCGGGGGGTTTTTTGATCTATACGTCAAAGATAAACCATTTAATAAACAATGGATATCATTTATTCTTTCTATAATTGATAATAATTTTAAATTAACTGGACAAAAAACTATATTAAATCAATTATTTAAATATATTAACCATGGTAATTTTATTGATGATAATGATATTTTAACATCATTATTAAATAATGTTAGTGGACACGGTGAACATCGTGATAGTATTAATTGGTTTCGCAAAAATATAGAAAATGGTTTTGTAATAACTCAAGATTTTCGTGATAGTTTAACTGATTGGTGTATGTTCTATGATGAAATGGAATGTATTTATTTTGAAAAGACAGGTAAGAGAGAACCATGGCAAAATCAGAAATTTATAGATAAACTTTATAAAACAAGTGGATATGTAGTTAAAACATTTATTGAAAAGCATGTCGGTAATAATCAGAAAAATATAGATAAATTTATTCAACTATCAGAAGCAATTATTAAAAAATTCTGGTTAAAGGCTAGTTATAGTTATATGAGAGAACAGGAAAAAGAATTTATAATCTTTATGTTACAAAATAATACTTATTATAACGAAGGTATTCTTGGTGTATTTCTAATAGAAATATTTAATGACTATGATATAGATAATCTTAATGTAGATATTGGTCAACTTATAGAAAATAAATTAAATAATATTAATAAATTATTTGATATTAATAAACTAGGAGGACTTTTAGAAGAATATGCTATTACATTAAAAAATCAACAAATAATTAAAGTGTTACATAATTTATACACTCTTAAAGTAACAAAGTTTGTTAAATTATCATTTAATAAAATTTTAGAATTATACAATACAGAATTATATAATAATAATTATTATGAAATACCATTTATTGAGTATATCTACGGAAAACAATTAACACAAGAAGATTATATGAAACTATTAATGATTAATAATTTTAGTGACAAAGTAATGACTTATTTAGGCGATAAACTACTAAATGATCTAGAATTAAGTAATAAAATATTTAATCTAGCATTACAGACACACAATGATGATATTATTAGTCATTTTATAGATCAAAAATATAATATTACTCAAGATATCATTTTAAAGACAGATCCTAGTAACTTATATATTTATAAAGAAAATAAAATCTTTATGACAAAAGAAACAGTACATAAATATTATCGTAAATATCATAATAATATTACTCTAGATACACTATTAACATTATCGGAATATAATAATCATCCAGAAGATTTTAAACAAATTCAACAAGATATTGAATTAAACTATCTAGAAAAATTAATATCTGATGATGAAAAGTTTCTAGTTCTTATTAAAGAACTTAATGAGAATAAACCTATTATAACTCTAGATATGATTGTGTATCTAGCAACTGATAAAAATAAAAATATATTATACGATTATTATAAAAATAATAACTAATAATATATGGATTATATAAAATTAACACCTGAATATAAAGAACCAGAAATAAGTTATAATATAATTTCAACAGTAATATTTAGAATGCCGAATGGCTATAAAAATGAAATGGTATATTTTAATGGATTAAAATTATTATCTAATATATTTACTCAATTGTTTCCAAAGTTTTATTTACGATTATATTATGATGATTCCGTTTTAAATAATACAACTGCAACTAATCCTGAATTTATAGCTAATACTAATAAATATTGGAAACCACTATTTGATAAAATGCGAACACATGATAAAATACAATTATGTAAATATGAAATGAAAGATTTTAAAGTAGATGATAGTAATCATAATGGTGTTTTAGGAACAGTAGTTAGATTTTGTCCATTTATAGATTTAGAAGAAAATAAAAATATAGAAGATGTAATAATATCGGACGTTGATTTTACTTATAATAATTATTTAGATATAACTAAACACTATAAAGAATATAAACAAAAGAATATTGATTTATTTTATAGAACACGATTTTGTTACTTCCTTCAAGATAGATTTAAAGTTATAGATAAATATTACGATAAACAAGTAATAAGATATCCAGTTATGGCAGGAACAGTAATTATCAAAATTAAAATACCTGATAGTATTTTTGCTACTTTTTTTAAATGCCTATTAAATAATGATATTACCGGATGTGAAAGATATAATGCTTTTTCTAATTTTGAATATGATGAATTTCATCAAGCTGGAAAAATAAAAGATAAAAAAAGTATTAAATATGGCATAGATGAATTATTAACTTTAGATATATTAAAATATATATTAGACAACAAATACAAATTATTAATATATAGAACAAAAGATATTGATAAAGTTGTTTATAAATTCTATATAGATCATCAAAATCATAAATTAAGTGATAATAGATTTAAAAAAATAGTTAAATTTATTCTTGATAATAAATATGATAAAAAACTATCTATATTAGATAATTATAATCTTTTAGATACTATAATTTATAGAAGTAAAAATATAAATATGGATTATGTTACTTATTTAATAAGAATTAAAAAAATGTTTAGAATATTATCTGAAAAAAAACAATTAGAAAAATATAATATCAATGACGATGATATATTATGTGTAAATGAACATGATTTAGAAGAAAATTATTATTCAAGTTGATTTTTAATTATGATTTTTGTATACCATATTATTATTCATTTTAAAAATATAATTAATTGGTTTAGATTCTATCGGTTTGCTTTCTATAGGTTTAATTTCTATTGGAGTAGTTTCTATTATAATAGAATTTATTGTATTAGTGAGTCTATTTTTAATTTCTCTATGTTTATATATTATATCTTCTATATTTTTTTTTGGCTTAATTTCTTTTTTCTTAGTCTCTACTTGCTTCATTTCTTTTTTCTTAGTCTCTACTTGCTTCATTTCTTTTGGTTTAATTTCTTTTAGCTTCATTTCTTTTGGTTTAATTTCTTTTAGCTTCATTTCTTTTGGTTTAGTCTCAATAGTTTTGGCTTTAGATTTCTCTAATATACTTTCTCTATATTTACATATTATAGGTTTAGACTCTATAGGGTTAGACTCTATAGGGTTAGACTCTATTGGTTTAGACTCTACAGGTTTAGACTCTATAGGTTTAGACACTACAGGTTTAGACTCTATAGGTTTAGACTCTATAGGTTTAGACTCTATAGGTTTAGACTCTATAGGTTTAGACTCTACAGGTTTAGACTCTATAGGGTTAGACTCTATAGGTTTAGATTCTATAGGGGTAATATTAATTACTTTTCTATCATTATTTATTTTTTTATAAATATCTATAATATTATTATTTTCATTATCAAATATACAATCGATTAAATAATATAATGCATATTTGTCTAAATTTAAATAAATATTATCATCTAAAATATTATTTAATATTTTATTTGATAGATCTTTAATATTTACTAAAAATTTCCTAGGTTCAAATCCTAAATATTTATTTATTTTTTTATTTAAAAATTCATTATAATTTTGTAAATTTATATTAGATTTACTATTAAATATTGGTTTACTAATAATCTTATAATATTCTTGTTCATTATTTGATAAATAAATTATATAATCTATTAAACTATCTATATTATCATAATCATTGAAATATATAACTCTTTCTTTATTTATAATTTGAAAAGCATCTTCTGTTCCATAATATATTGGTATAGAGTTTGCTAATATAGGATTAATAATTTTTTCTGTAAAGTAACTGGATTTTATAGTATTTTCAATAGCTAATACAAATTTATATTTAGAATATATTTCTACTGCAATATCATTATAAGTTTCTTTATCATTATAAATAGATCGTGTATCTTGTATAGATGTATTTTTACACGATTTACCTAATGAGTCTACTTGTATTCTATTATTAAATTTATTAAATATATCTACTCTATGTTGATAATCTATTGAATACATAAAACAACATATTTTTTTATCACAAAATTTAATATTATATTTTTTATTTATTTTACGTCTTTCATTTAGAGAAAACAACATAAATGGATATGGTATATTAATTATATTTTCTTGCTTATTATTACCTATACAAATATCATAATTATTATAATATTGATCTACAGGTTCTCCTTTTATTAATATTCTTAAACAGTTTTGATCTAATTTTATATTAGTAATAATATCATTATCTGTAAAGATAAATATATCATAATAATCTAAATTAGTAGTATTTGTATTATCAAATAATTTAATAATATAATCTATACAGCTTTTATACCATTTATATGCATATTCAGTATATCCTATATTTATTTTAATATTTTGATTTTTTAAAAATTGTAATTGTTTTATTTTTATTAAATATTTAAATAAATGAGAATTGATTAATTCTAAATCAATATTTTTTAATAATAAATTAGTATTTGATTTATTATGATTATAAACTTGTATTAAACCATTTTTATAATTATTTTCTGTTATAACAAAACTATTAAGAGTATTATCATTACATATTAAATCTGCTAACATTACATCTGATATTTTATTTATTGGTTTATTATTATTTAAATATTTTTTAATTGCTTTTTGTGACAATAATGTACAAAAAAATCCTGCAAAACTTTTAATTTTTAGATTATTATGTCTATTATATTGTATTAAACTGTAATTATTATAACTATAAATATTATTAAAATAATTTGTAATACTTTGTTCTGCAGTTGAGTATCCAAATTGTATTATATCTAAATCAGATATTTTTTTTAACATTTTATATGCAACATCAAAATAGTTATCTGATAGACAAATATCATCTTCTAAAACTAATATATTTTTATAATTATTATTTATGGCATCTTCTAAAATATATTGTTGAGATAAATTACATCCTATTTCACCTTCTTTTAAATTTATTTTAGTTATATTATTTTTTAATAATTTATCTATTGATGGAAAATTTAAACCAATATTACCATGATAAAAAAAATCTTTATAATTTCTATTAAATGCATTTGAAATTTCTAACATATTATCTAACCTATCATAATCTTTGTATAAATGCAAACAATAAATCTTATCAATAAAATTTATAAAATTATAATAATCTAAATAAAATAAATTTTTTGTTGATATAAATAATGGTAATCTTACAGATCCATAATTATATTTATCGTTATCAAAAATATTTGTATCATTTAAATTATTGATAATATCATTAAACATAGTTTTTTTTATTAAAAATGCATTTGGTTTAGAAGTAAATCTATCATATAAATTATTATTATTTTTAATATTTGTATTAAAATCATTAATATCAGAATCTAATCTAATTAAATCATAATTACAATTTTTTATAACATTTATATCATACTTTATAAACTCTATAGGTATTAAAATACAGTTTATATTAACTATAATATAATCATAATTATGAAATAATGGATTTATAGATTTCATATCATTAATAGATAATATATTAAATATTGGTATATCATAAAAATAATTTATAATATTATTTTTCTCTATATTAAATGCTGATTTATAATCAACTAATCGATTTTCTATATCAGAAAAATTACTATACTGATATACATATTTATGTTTTAAACAATACCAATTTTCTGATTGTATTTTTTTCCAATAAATATCTATTGCAAATGATCCACTATGTTGTGTTTTTATTAAATTTTCTAATCCATCTTTAAAATTATTATATAATTTATTATAGTATTTTTTATTAACTATATATCCAGTAGTAGTTTGTGCATTAGAAACTTTGTTTATAAATATATTTGTATTTTTATTTTGTGTTATTATACTATCTTGTGATTTTATTATACACCCTAAAGTTATTACATTCCAATCTAAATTATTAAAAATATTATTAACACAATATAATATATAATCTGGGTTTAGTATTTTAATATCATCTTCTATTATGACAACATAATCTAAATTTAAATCCATTGCATTTTTTAATATTGATATATGACTCTGTGTACAACCAATAGCCCCTTTTGTATTTTTAATAGCATTAAAAATTATTGGATTATTAGAAATTTTATTAATTTCTTGTATTGAATGTAATTTTCTATCTATTCTATAATCTAGATTTATTATGTACGTATTTTTTAATTTGTTATTAATTTGATATAAATTATCTTTAGGAATCATATCATCATAATTAAAATAACCATTGTGCCAGATAGGAGGGTGTGTAATACTTGCATTTTTATTATTTCTATAAAGATATGCTATTAATGATAAACTAGAATTACCTATAATATAGTGATCAAATTGTATCATGTATAAAAATATATTCAATGGATGATATTCTTCAAATATATTAATATTGTATTTATTAATTAAATTCCATTTATTTATATCATCTGTATTATCATCTGTAAATAAAAATATTTTATAATCCTGTTTATTATTACTTTTAAAAAATAAATTAAGTGCTTTATCATAATGATCTTCTTCTATTAATGGTAAATCATTAATTTTAAGATAATCTCCTCTTCTAACATGTATTAGTATTGTTTTTTTATTATCTTTTAATGTATTAAATTTATTTGTTGTATTAATTACTAAATCTTGTATATTTTGAAATAAATTTAATTTTATTTTATCAATATTGTGATAAAAATATTTATATGATTGATAATAACCAGATAAAATATAATCTTTATTCGTATCTAGTATTATTTTATTATAAAAAAACTCTTGTTGTTCTTTAATATAAATTGTATTATTATTAGTTAGTGAACTTACTTGAATATTTATTGTTTCTAATGATTCAAATATTTTATAATTTTTAAAATTTGGTCTATCTTGTCTTCCTGCTATATAATCTATAAATTTTATAGGAATATTATAATCATAACTTAGTGATAATCCATTTGAAATTATAAATAATAAATTACCAAAACCACATGTTTTGAATAAATCACAATATATCATCTTATATTGTAATTATGTAAAAAAATAATTATAATAATAACTAATTTATTATATTACTTGATATGCTATATAATTATAGTAATCAGTAGCATCTTTAGCAATATTTCCTGATGTACCTTGTGTAACAACAAGTGTCATAACATGTGATGTTGCTGTTGCTGAAAAAGTAAATGTGTGACTAAAATATTTATGTGAATTTGCTTCATTTGCATATCCAGTATATGATGTACCAACACCAATACCATCTCTTCTTAATGTAAATGAAAATGTACCAATAGTTGTTAATACATAAAATGATAAGTTTGCATTAAATATAACTGTTTTTCCAATTATTAAGTTACTTAATGTTACTGTAATAAATGTTATAGATGCACCAGAGCTTACTGTAGATTGTCCTCCACCAGTTGTTAAATATTGCATCATATTTGTAAATGCATTACCATTACTTGTTATCGTACCTGCTTTTACATCTATCCATCCCGTAGATGAATCACCAAACCAAAATTCATTATTTGCTGGATATGCTGTATTTGCTGTTGTTGTAAATTTAAGCATACCTGAATTACTTGATGTTAATGTAGTAGATGGACCAATTGCAATTGTATTACTTATTGTAGCTGTACTAATATTACCTGCATTATATCCTAAACCAATATTATATGATCCTGTTGTATTACTTTGTAATGCTTGATATCCCATACCAATATTATAATTTCCACTCGTATTATTAAATAATGTTGCGTTACCTATACCTGTATTATTATAACCATCGTTACTATATAATACAAAATAACCAATTGCAACATTACTATATCCAATTGTATTTGTACATAATGATTGATAACCTATACATGTATTTGTATCACCGCTTGTAATAGCTTGTGATGAATTATTACCAATTCCAATATTATTATTACCAGTTAAAGTATTATTTCCAACAGTATTGCCTATAAATGAATTTGTACCTACAAGATTTATTTTTGTTCCAGATATATCACCAGTGATATATGCCCCAGATGTATTTACATTACCCGATGTTGATATGTTACCTGATGCATTTATCGCACCTGATGTTGCTAGACTTGTTCCTGTTATAGCACCACCGGTAATTGCTCCAGAGCTAGTTATAGTGCCAGATGTTGATATATTACCTGATGCATTTATTGTAGTAGATGTTAATAAACTTGTTCCTGTTATAGCTCCAGCTTTTACATTTATCCATCCAGTAGATGAATCACCGAACCAAAATTCATTACTTGCTGGATATGCTGTATTTGGTGTAATACTATATTTAAGCATACCTGAATTACTTGATGTTAACTTTATATATGCTCCTAAATGTATTGTATTAGATATACTACCTGTTGTAGTTGTACCTGATCCAACACCAATTGCTATATTATTATTACCTGTTATTGCACCAATACCGCCAAGTGCATATGCTCCAATACCAACATTATTTGAACCAACTATAGTATTCCCTGCACTATAACCAACTGATACATTTAAACTTCCGAGATCATTATAGTATCCTGCATTTATTCCAATACCTACATTACGATTTCCTGTATCATTTATAAATAATGCACTGTGTCCAATACCAACATTTCCATATGATGTATTATTTGATAATGCAAAATTACCTATAGCAAGATTTGGATTACCTGTTGAAACTAAATTTAATGCTTGTGTACCTATTGCTAAATTATTTGTTGTAGTATTTGATGCTAATGCATCTTGTCCTATAGCAATATTATCAGGAGTTACATTATAATATGCTGCACCTCCAACTAAAACACCATTTGAATAAAATGAACCACTTGCATTTATATTACCTGATGCATTTATAGCACCTGATGTTGCAAGACTTGTTCCTGTTATAGCTCCACCAGTAATTGCTCCAGAACTAGTTATAGTACCAGATGTTGATATATTACCTGATGCGCTTATAGCACCTGATGTTGCAAGACTTGTTCCTGTTATAGCTCCACCAGTAATTGCTCCAGAACTAGTTATAGTACCAGAAGTTGATATATTACCTGAAGCGCTTATCGT
>JACCDO011203171.1_pt1 | contig 42806 bp, 38 predicted proteins | sample 7446101 | NCBI WGS metagenome assembly JACCDO01 (sample SAMN15323440, study PRJNA562643) | freshwater metagenome | isolation source: river surface water | place: USA:Blue River Watershed | collected 2017-08-16 | reverse complement strand
TTGGTGGTCTGTGGGCTGATCATCACTATCGCAACGAATCCGCGTCCGCTTATTTCACTGGAAAATAGGCTGTTTGCCTATTTGGGAAAACTCTCCTATGGCTTGTATGTGTACCATTTGTTTGCGGTGGTGCTGGTCCTGAAGGGATTAGCCGCGATCGTGGACCTGCAGTCCTTGCCCAGCTGGGTTAGCTACCCCTTGACTTTGGGCTTGATTTTAGTGCTCACGACAGGCATTAGCCATTTGTCCTACCGCTACTTCGAAAGCTATTTTTTAAAGAAGAAGGTCAGGTATTCGGTGGTGCTGAGTGGGGACTTGGTGGAAAAGCCTGATGACTCTAGGAACTAGTTTTCTCCACTTCTTCCTTCTTCATTCTTCAATCAGCGTTCGGGGTTCGACATTAAGAAAAGTATCAAGTATCAAGTACCCTGCCTGCCTACGGTAGGTAGGCCTGCGGCAGGCAGGTAAGTACCAAGATTCTTTCGGATTAGAATTCTAGTCCTTATGGGAATTTCCACTTCTTTATTCTTCAATCCGCGTTCGGGGTTCGATATTAAGAAAAGTATCAAGTATCAAGTAGCAAGTATCAAGTATCAAGACTTGGAATCCCCATTCTTCAATCCGCGTTCGGGGTTCGATATTAAGAAAAGTAGCAAGTACCCTGCCTGCCTACGGTAGGTAGGCCTGCGGCAGGCAGGCAAGTACCAAGATCTTTTCGGAATCGAATACCAGTTCTTACAGGAATTTATACTTCAAGTGAAGATGTGAAGTAATGCTTCTAATCGCTTGGATTTTAATTTCATATTTAGGCCGTATTTCGTATCTCGTATCTCGTATCTCGTATTTCGTACTTCCTACTTCGTACTTCCAACTTAGTAGTTCCTGCTTCCTGCTTGGTCCTTCACTTCCTATTTGTAAATCAGAAAATTTCTCTAGTAATTTAAGTTTATACTTCAAGTTGAGTCCAGAGACAACTTAAACAAACGGGGCGTAACTGAAAAGCCATACGAGTAGGAATACTTTTGTTACCTGAAAAATGAAAAAGTTAATAACCTTATTTGGAGCAACTTTACTTGTGGTTGTGCTGCTGTCCAGCTGTGAAGATACTTGCAAAGGTCATGAGTCAGACATCGAAAATGGTCAAATTGAAAAAGCAGAAAGCATGGGGATGATTGTCAACTCAATCTCTGTTACCTATCTTGGAAATTGCGAGTACAAATGCGTTTCAAAGATTTATGATCCAGGTACCGCTTTCAGTACCCCTCAAGATATCAATACAACCGTGATTTTTAAATGGGATGGAACAACTTATTCCCATGTAAGAACGGAGTAAAAACAGCCATTCCCTAAAAAAAAGAGCCGAGAAGCCTGCCTGCCTACCGCAGGAAGGCCTTAGCGAGAATAGAATTAAAGGCGCGCAAAGCCGCGAAGACGCAAAGAGTTTGATTAGCGGAATTGCGGGACGCCAAACGCAGGTTAGCGGTTAGACATGTTTTAGTCAACCTCTTCTTTTTTTCTTGTACTTGGGTTCAGCCTCACTTTTCTTTTCCCTTTCGCTTTTTTATCAGCGAGGTATTTTGAAAGCGCACTTTCTTCTTCCTTAGTTAATGGGCCTTGACCACCAATAATGTCTGGTTCTGTGATTTGCTTTTCCATTATTTCAAACTTTTAAAATACTTAGTTATTAATTTCAATGCTGCTCTTGTTTCAATAATCATGATTCTTCCACCAAAGTGGAAGGCTCCAAGAGTTCGTTCGTAATGCTCTATTAGTTGGGACTTTGATTTAAAGGAAACATTTCCTTCATGCCCCCTTTGAAATGAAAGTCTGCAGGCAAATGCAACTAGATTTCCAGGAACACCAGCATAGACCTTGGAATTTCCTTTGTTGAAGGGTGCATTTTCAACTAAGTGCAAATAAACATGGTCTGATTTGATTTCAATACTCATTAAACCTTGAATAATGGAAGTATTGTCAGCTATTGTCAATTTATAAACCTCTCTTTAAGGCTGTTTAAATTCACTCTTCCAGTCGAATTCCCAATCGTTTTTCTTACTTATTGCTTTCAGATCTGTTGTAGTAAGCAAAGAAACTATTGTTTGGAAACTATCACCCGTAGTAACGTTTTCAATGGAGTTTGTAAGTTTATCAATAAAGAAGTCGAGTTCCTTTTTCTGTTCCTTTCCCACAAAAGTAATATACTGAATTTTCTTTGTGCAGACAAGATAATTTCTTTTGGAACCGGAAACATTTTAGGATAGACCAACAGTTCAGGGCAGTATGCAGAGGATCTCCGTCTATTCGCCTGCCTGCCTACCGCAGGCGGGCCTTTGCAAGAAATAAAAGCGCGCAAAGACGCGAAGACGCAAAGAGTCTGCAGTAGTTAGGTAGTGCAAAAACCCAAAAAATCAGTCCTCCGCTTCAACAAGCTGATATCGGGTAAACTCCCACAGTTCTCCTGTGGTCCCCACGCAGCCATCGAGTGAGTTCAGGCTAGCGTACTTGCCGCCCAACTGCTGGTAGTAGCTGTCCTTGTGTTCCGGATCTCTACTAGCCAAGCCCAGCAGCGCATAGTAGCGCACATTGGCAGACTTATGCTGGAGTAGGAGCTTGAGCTGCTCGATGCTTGCTTGTGCCCTCAACTGCTCATAAACCTGGTAGACTTCCGAAAAACTCCCACTAAAGCCCACCTGCTCGCTCTCCACCTGTTCCTGCTCGGCCAGAAAGCGCGTCAATCCATCCAGGTGCGCATCGCCAACAAATACTCGAGTAGGAGCAGGGCCTTCCAACTTGATGACAGGGCGGCAACCGGTACGGTAATTGGGGATGCAGCCCGACATGGGTTGCGGTTCTTTGGCAGCAGATTGGCAGGCGGTTATTAAGAAAAAAAGCAAGAGTATTCGGTATAGCATACGGCTGGGATTTGAATGCTAACGCTTCAAGCGCTCGCTTATTTTATTTTGGCCACATTTAGTCAACGGTCCACTGTCCACAGTCTACCGCAGATTCTGCTCTCAACTACAATTTGCTGTCGTCTGTCGACTGTGGAGATTTTTTTTCTTTCCCATACTAAAAACCCACCCCTCACGTTAATTTTTCTCTTGCCCACTTATGCATACCCACACCCATTTGGATCTTGTATTGGATTGCTTTGCCCGTCGGGATCGACCGGGTTTGGAGGAACTCTTGTCTCCAGATTTTACCTATTACGAGGTGTCCAAGGCCAATTTCTTGGACCGTCTGGAGGCCTTTTGGCAGGAATGGGAATTTCAATCTTCCCTCAGCGAAGCACTACAGGTGCTCCCTGGATCCTGCTGCAGCCGCAGTTGCGATGTGCACCTGGGCAAGAATGCCTACCGATTTCGCTCCCCAGATGGAAAAATCCTGGACCTGCGGTTTGTGCTCCTGCAGGATTCGAGTGGACACTTTATCGTCAAGGACATCTACCCCTGTCATGACCTGCTCACTTTTGAGCGGATGGAGGGAGAGCAGCATCCGTTGACCTTTCGGGTCTATGAAGACGATAAGCGGGGTACCGAACTCCCAGCAGATTATCCCTTCCTACTTCATATGGCCCAGCAAGGGCTAGCCGATTGGAAGGAGTTGATACGCAAAGGGCCTATCTCGTATGAACTGCTTCACGGCTGGCTCCGAGCTTACGAAAACACCTACCAAGACTGTGGGGAATGGATCGATCTTGGGGATACCGTCTGGAGATGGGATCTCTTTCTGAAGACCTACCACGATGTGGAGCTGTTGGTGGCTTATATCGAGGAGTTTGAAGCCGACATCATTTGCTTTTCCGTAGGGGAGTACAGTGATCTCCAAGAGGAGCAGTTGCTTCCCCTGATCTTGGATATCGAGCGAAGGATGGAACTCCGCTACACGGTCCTACATGGCACGGATTTTGAAATCCAGGCGGAAGCGAATTTGGGCTCAGTCTGTGTCAACTGCCGTACTTCATTTTCCCTAGAGGGACGGCTACTGGGAGACCTCCAAGATTTTAGAAGTTGGTTTGCCCAGGAAAGGTGCAAACTGCTGTGCAAGTACTTTTCCCTGACCGCCGCCGAGCGAGATGCCTTTCTGGAGACCGCAGACAGCCCCTTCCAACTCTATCAGGTGGGCACCATGCTTTCCTTCCATATGCAAACGCGGGAGCGTTTTCGAAAGCAAGGAGTCTTTATCCCTTTTTACCCGGGAGGGGAGCTAAGCCCGATTTAGGGTACAGCCTTCCTTCCAATTTTATTGAGCAGTACCCCTAGAATACCCAAGCCCTCATTTTCACGACCCCTCTTTTCTAGCCATGAAAGCATCCTCCCAAAACCTTTACCGCGATGTAGACTTTTTGACCTCCTTGCGACCCTATCGGAATTACGAGCAGCTCGATTCCCTGAATCGGGTGGCTGCATACATCCGTCAGGTGTTTGAAGAATGTGGATTGGCCGTGCGGGAGCAAACCTGGACCGTAGACGGACAGACTTACACCAATGTGATCGGAGTGTACCATGAGGCTGCGACCGAGCGCCTGGTGGTCGGTGCGCATTACGATGTCTGTGGGGATCAGCCGGGCGCAGATGACAATGCCAGTGCTGTGGCGGGACTACTGGAGTCTGCCCGATTGGTCAGCAAAGAAAAGCCCAAATTGGCTTACAGCATCGAGTTTGTGGCCTACTGCCTGGAGGAACCGCCTTTTTTCGGCACGAAACAAATGGGCAGCTACATCCATGCCGCCTCTCTTTTTGAAGCCAATGCAGCGGTGCTGGGGATGATTTGTTACGAGATGATTGGGTATTTCAAGGATGAACCCGATTCCCAGGACTATCCCTCCGAGGACCTGGCGGCGCGCTATCCGTCCACGGCCAACTTTATCATTGTGGTGGGCATCGAATCCCATCGAGCATTTAATTCACGAGTACATCGCTTGATGTCCGAGAAGGCAGACATCGACGTGCAAGTGGTGCATTTCCCCGAAAGTCATGCTTCCCAAGGCTTGGCCGGACTTTCGGATCAGCGCAACTACTGGACCTTTGGCTACCCTGCGCTGATGATCAACGACACCTCCTTTATTCGAAATCCCCATTACCACAAGGTCACGGATACGATCGACACCCTGGACTTTGCCAAAATGGCAGCCGTGGTCAGTGCAGCCTGTCAGGCAATTGTAAAGTTTAAGTAACCCTCAATAAATTTTTCTCTTTTTTTCCACCTTTTCAATCCCATCCAAAACCCATGAACAACCCAATCCATTCCGCCTCCGCTGACGCTATTCAGCCCAAGAAAAAGACCACTTACTATCACCTCGTTTTGGACCGAAGCGGCAGCATGTCCTCCTGCTGGAGCGAAGTGAGGGAGGTGATCGACAAGCAATTACTTGATTTGAAGCGCGTGCAAGAGGAAAATGCCAGTTCGGAACTGATCTTTTCTTTTTGTGCCTTTGACAATGCACTTCGATTTTCCCAAGCCTTGATGCCCGTGATTCAGGCGCGAATGGATTGGGAACTGATTTACCCAAATGGATCTACTTCCCTCAACGATGCCATTGGAGAGAGTATATCCTATATCAAAGAAAAGCTAGGCCCAGCCTTGAGCGAGGCGGATGCCGATGTAGTGATGCTGATACTTACGGATGGCTATGAAAATTCCTCCAGGACCTATAGTGCCAAAGCGGTGAAAGAATTGATGGAAGCCTGTGAGGAAACGGGCAAGTGGAATTTCCTCTTTCTCGGGGCAGGATTGGATGTGACCGAAGTGACCCAGGCCTATGATCGGGGCGATAAAAACGCCTACAGTTTTGGCAAAGATAGCCTAGCCATGTCCTTCAATAAGGTGAACCATGAGTTGGAAGACTACGTGAAGCAAAAGGAGCAGAACCAGAAAAAAACTCAGTTTTTCAAGTTTTAAACTCGGGATTTCATCGGATTCAATCGGACTCTTTGCATGAAAAGAGTCCGATTTTTCCTTTTTTGCCCTAAATTCAGTATGCCTTTTTAGATTCCTGCAGGATCAACCACTGGGGAAGTCTTCAGAAGGAGTCCTTGCTTGCCCCACCTTTATGCACTATTTCTCTTTTTTCGTTCTTGTATTTGGACTTGTTTTTTTGGTAGTCCTTCCGCACGTCCTATGGATTCGGTGGATCATTCGGGCCTTTCGGCAGCGGCGCTTTGTAGGCCGAGTGGTGGCACCGCTGAGCTATTTGTTGTTTCTGATGCCTTGGACCCTGCTCTTTCAAGGCAGCCAAAGGTCTCGTGGGGGATTTTCCAAACTGCTGTCCGAGGATTCTATTTTTATAGGTCTGGTGATGGGCTCCTTGCTGCTTCCTATCCTGTATTGCTATGCACGCTGGGTTTATGCCGCCTACCGGCAAAAGGCACGGAAAGCGCTGTATTTCCGATTGGGTTCGCTCTTGCTTATCCCGGCTATTGGGGTGTTGGTCTCCATCGGTGCTGAGCTAGCACGCCGAAGTGAGATCAGTACCGATTTGGGGGTTGCTATTCCTTACTGGGAGACTAAGCTGACAAAATACAGCGAAAGTAAATCTGGCTTCCGAGGGGAAGGGGAGATCCTTGCTGATATTGAATTGGAACCAGATGCTTTAGAGGACTTAGCCCAGCAGATTAGGCAAACGGAATTTTATGACTCGAGCAAACATATACTGTATGGGTCGGATGAGCTGGCTTGGCCCCAATCGGATACGGTATTTTACTGGACCGTACGGGATCACCTGGAAAAAAATAAGCGTACAGGTTTGTGGGTTTACGATCCAGAAAGGACGGTTTACGAGTTCTACGAACCGAACCTGAGCGATATTCCTAATGCCGCGATCCTGTTTGGGGAAAGTTATGTAATCTCCGCTGAGTTAAATCTTAAAAAAAGGACGCTTAGCTATCGACGGATAGAATATTAATCAAATCAGGTAGATACCTATACCCATCCGAATGAATTGTGATTGATTTAGGGCCAAAATAGTATGGAACAGCTACTCAGACTTAAGCAACTCCGAATCAAGAAGGAGGAGCTCTTGCTCACCCTTGCCGAGAAGAAGAAAAGAAGAGCCCTATCTTTTGTGTATTTATCGGTTTTTATCCTGCTATTTATCTTGATGGTGACCCTGGATCCCAATCCGAATAGCGCTGATGCCAATAATTCTCTGAACGAATCGGCAGCAAAATTCTTGAAATTCGTCGCGGGTAAGTTTCTATTGGTGAGCATGTATTTTGGCTATCGGACGTATCGAACTAGTAGAGAAATACAAGGGCTAAAAAAGGACTCTACCGAGATGGAGCGGAAGTTCAGGTATTTGAATAATTAAAGAAAAAAGTATCCCCACTTTCGCGATTTGACATAGGTATCATTAAGCAAAATACATAAAAAACATAGTATTTATTGGATCTTGTTTAATTTGAATACAACTTATCAAGACATCAAAAAATAATTGCCAGCAATGAGATTTAACCCCTTAATGAAAGCTATTTATACCGACAGTGGTGATTATGTCCAGACCAAGAAATGTCTTTATAAAATGAGATGGGACAAGTTAGACTCTACCATTTCAACTAAACGAAAGTGTACAAACTTCGACCAGTTGATCTTGGATACTGCAGAACTTATGGCTGAGGATCTTCTACAAATCGTGAAGCAAAATCCTGACACTTGTTTAAAAATTTACCTTAATCAGCAAATCATAAAATTAATGGCAAATGGCATTTGGGGACAGAAATGAAAATGCTGAAGGATTACGGACGATAAAGATTATGCTTGACTAGGACAGTATTGACACTTTTTTATGGTGGGGAAATAATAAGCTGTAAAACAGGAAAAATAAGCGAGGTTCCTACAAGCTTAGGTGACTGCCAAGAATAAATTAGCGGATAAAAAATGAAAGAAAACCAAGAATTAACTAATTTCTCAACCAACAAAATACTCTTCTTCGATTTGGACGGTACTTTAGTTGACTCCAATCTTGCAAACTTTTCAGCTTACAAAAAAGCCATAGATTCTGTAATTCAACAAGAGTCTAATCTGGTATACAATCCTAACCTGAGATTTAATAGAAGTGTGCTTAAAGTCAACTTTCCATACTTGACAGACAAAAATTTTGAAAAAGTAATTGAAGTAAAAGAAAGTTTATACAGTGAATTTTTAAATTTAACTTCACTAATCGATGAAAATGTAGAGGTGCTTCGAAAACATTATAAAACTAATCAAACATATTTAGTTACGAATTGTCGTAAGGACAGAGCTTTATCAACACTCAACCATTTTGGACTTACGGATATGTTCACAAATCTTTTTTACAGAATGATTGATAATGACAACAGAAAAGTAAATAAATTTAAAAACGCACTTTCAATTTTAGGTGTTCATCCAAACTATGTTGTAGCTTTTGAGGATGAAGAAAGTGAAATAATAGACGCAAAAAATGCGGGAATTACAATTATTAACCCTAAAAAAGGATAAATCATGAAAAAATTTATCATAGCAAAAAACGAATTTTTAAAAAAGGAAACTCAAGCGTATTATCGATGTGATTATACAACTTTCGGAACCGAAGGAAATCCAGATTTTATCAATCATTTAAAGAATCAATTCGGTAACACAAATTTTGAAATCTTAAAAAAAGCAGTAGATGAACTTATACATATTCTATTGGAAGATTTACCCAAAATAAAAAGCCAGCAAAATACTAATCTGGCTGTTTGTGTTGTACCACGAGCGAAGTCAGAAAATCAATACTCTGACAATCAGAGATTTTTTAAAAGGGTAATTTCTAGCGTTCTTGACGTACTCAGTGACTTTACAAACGGGACAAACTATATAATTCGACAAATCAATACAAGGACAACCCATATGAATAGAAGTGGATATGGTGGTGATGGAGATATGCCTTATGTTGGAATTACAAAAGCTACCTGCAAAATTTCAGGTGACGTTCGAGGTAAAGACATTTTATTAATTGATGACATCTATACCTTAGGAGTAAATATTGACGAAGACGCAATTCAAGCTTTGTTGGATAGTGGTGCAAATAGTGTGATTTTTTACGCAGTAGCTAAGACATACAAAGGGGGATTTAAGCAAATTGTACGGCCACAAGTGAACATTAATGATGATGATGATTTGCCTTTTTAAATAATTATAAATCAGAAACAAATTAAAAATGAAATATACAGATAACTCATTAAATATCCTTACTGCTAAATCCTACAAGGGAATTGGTAATGCTTGGATCGTTAAAAATTTAAAGGGAAATGAAAGTGTAGAAACGATTGTGACTTTACTAAATAAAACAATTAAAGGAGAGCAAACAAACGAAGATGAATTTGAAAATTTGAAAAGAAGTTTTGAGAAAAAACTTTTAGAAAAGTTTGACAATGAAATTTGTGACGGAATTGTAGCACTTGGTGATAAAGATTTCCCCCAACATCGTGGCAATGTTAAGGAAAGTGAAAGACCAATTTTTCTTTATTACAAAGGCAATATTGACTTATTGAGCATAGAAAATAAAAACATCACTGTAATTGGTCTTTTAAATCCAGAAGGAGATATAGAAGAAAGAGAGAGAAAAATAGTAGCTCAGTTTGTTAAAAAAGGAGCTACAATAGTAAGTGGATTAGCATTTGGTTGCGACAGTATTTCTCATCAACAGGCTTTGGACTCTAATGGTAAAACAGTTGCAATTTTACCAAGTCCCCTTAACAATATTTTACCTTCAAGAAATAAAGGATTAGCCTTTCAAATTGTAGAAGAAGGCGGACTACTTGTTACTGAATATGGGAATGATTTTAAAAGTCAAATGGAATTAAGTAGTCGTTATAAGGAACGTGACAGATTGCAAGCTTTGTTTTGTGATACAATTGTTTTGGCGGCTAGTTATGCTCAAAATTCAGCTGAAAGGTGGGAGCTGTTTGGTCAGAAACTTGATAGCGGGGCTCGTTTAGCTATGGGTTTTGCAAAGGACTATTCTATACCACGGGCCGTAATGTATGATCAAATTATTGATGATAGCAATCCAATGTTTGACTTGAATAGAGACCTAATCAAAGAGCAGAGAGATATATCAATTTTAACTATGGATAACTATATTGAAGAAGTTGAGAAAATAATAGATAAGAATCTGCCAATTAATACAATAAAACCTGTTCAGAAAAATCTTTTCGACTAATTTAAAACAAAAAAGCAACGATCGATAAATCACCAGTCGGTTACGCCAAGCTGACTTTTATAACCAAGCCTAAGATGACAGACAAAATTGTAAGTAATGACTGGAACCGAACTCGATCTACCCACCATATCGTCCAAGCGGACAGAAAATCAACATGACTTATTTTGCTATTGGTACAGGCGACAGAAAAGAAAGAAAAAGTGTACCCTTCCTAATTTTTAAAATTTCTTTTTGCCAGGCGCTAAAAGGAGGCATTTTGTTTTATTTTGAACTTCAAGCGAACACTTTACAAGATCAAATCAGCCGTTTTTTGGCCCACAGACCTAAGGAGATCTGATTTAAATAATCAACTAAACTAAAAATCTAAAGTCCAGTGAACGAAAGAAATCTCTCTGAATTACAAAAAGATTATAGAGTATTCTTTTTAGGAAAGATGGAACTTTATGGTGTTAGATCACCTGCAGAACTAACCAAAGATAAAAAGAGTGTTTTTTTTACTGAAGTAAAAAAAGATTGGATTAAACATAAGCTTGAAAAACAGCAATTGAAAGAGGCCAATAAAAAGGCTTTAACGATTGGGAAAGAATCAGAAGAAGGTTATCCAAGTACTAAAAGGACAAAGAAAGAAGCCGGTCAGGCAAAGAAATGTATTGAACAACAACAAAAAAAAACTGAGCAACCAGGCGAAAAGATTCAGCAAGAAACAAGTAAAATAATAGCCAGACAAGAGGAAGAAAGTCCCAGAGAGTATATAAAACAAATTATCAAGTCAGAACCCAATCCAGAGCAAACAGACAGTTTAAGAATTCTTTTTTGTCCAAATAGTCATTTCGAACAAGGTGAAGAATATCTTTATCCTGTTGTAAAAATGCCTAAACCCAATTCGATTTTGAAACTACCAAGAAATGGTCGTTCGAATCAAAAGGGATTCAAGGAGAATGACTTTTTTAACTTACTGAAAGAAAATATCATTGACATTGAAATGACCAACAATGTTCATTTGCTGATACCAAATTTCAATAAGCCATATGAACCGGACATTGTTTTGTTTGATAAAAATCTAAATCTATATATCGACATTGAAATAGATGAGCCGTATGATGGGTATTATCGTTTTCCAACACACTATATCAATCCAGAAGATGATGTTAAGAGGGATGATGTCAGAGATTTGTTTTTCACTGAAAGCGGATGGATAGTAATTCGATTCACAGAAAAGCAAGTTCATTGTCAGGCATACGATTGTATTGACTACATAAAAGATCTTCTGAACTCCTTACACAATCGAAAATTTATAAATGAAACTACATGCCAAATAGAAAATCAGTGGGATTACAATCAGTGTATTCAATGGCAAAAAATATATTATCGAGAAAAGTATCTTGGAATTGAAAGATTTCAAAAACAATACAGTTACAAGGAAATTGAAATTGAAACTAGCGAAAGTGAAACCATCGAAAGTGTAATTCAAAGAACTAAAAAATTAAGATTTAGCGACTGGAATACAAGTCTTGGATTTGACGAAAAATCGCATACATATGCAAAAGATGAAACAGGAAATTCCGAATATATTTCTGTAACTACTTTAATTGAGCGGTTTTTCCCTTTTGATTTAAAGAGATACATTGAAAGAAAAGCAGAAGAAGAAGAAAACAGAACGGAGGAAGACGTTTTGGATGAATACCTATTATTACGAGATGAAGCGGCAGAGAAGGGTACGTTCCTTCACAATCAAATTGAAAACTACTTAAAGAGAACTGAGTTTGATTCAGATTCAAAAGAGTTTGCTTTGTTTCTTGACTTTTATAACAAAGAAATAAAGCCTAGAAAACTTTTGTTTTTTGATGCGGAAAGAATGATTGTATCAGAAAAATATAATGTTGCAGGAACCATAGATTGTCTTTTCAAAAAAGATAACAAAGACGAATATGTAATGCTTGATTGGAAAAGAAGTAAAAAACTAATAATTGATGGGCGACCGAGAATTTTCGGATATGGTTTTGCCTTATCTGAATTAAGTAATTTGGATAATTCAAGCTACAACAGATACTGCCTTCAACAAAACATATATAAGCACATAGCAGAAACTGAATATAGAATGAAAATATCTTCTATGAAGTTGGTAGTGTTACACGAAAACTACTCAGATTATCACGTGGTGGATGTGCCTACAATGAAAAAAGAAATTAACATTATTTTGAACTCACTAAAAGTAAAAATATAACATGGACGTACTAAAAGAATTCCAGGCAGCAATTGAAATAGAGTTTGCCAAAAATCTTGAGGACTTTAAGGAGCAACAGAAATTACCGCTAGATGAAAGGGTTGCCAAAGGTGTAACAATGACTAATCTCCGTGTTGAAATAGAGTTTTTTGATGAGTTGCCGAATCCTTGGTGTAGTCCGCTATCTGGTTCAAAAGAATACATTTTTGCTGTCAAAATATTTTGCGAAAACAACATTTCGAAATTCAAAGAAGGTAGCTCAGTTGTTTTAAGTAATGGCTCTTATCGTTTTGAAATGGATATAGAGGAAGATAGTACAGAAAACTTCATTCTAAAGCCTAATGACTTTAACGTAAAACACTGCTACATCGACAGTGATAATTATCCGAAAAATAATTGGGAAATAAATGCAGTTAATACCGATATAAGCACAAAACTACTGTTAACAGCAGCAGAAGTATTAAAAAACAATTCTGTAACGCTTCAGAAAATTGAAAATTTCCTCAATGGCAAAACCAAAAACACCTATCAAGGCTATTCGCAAAAAGTTGGATACTTAAACGATTCTCAAAACAAAGCTTACTTAAAAGCCATCAATGCAAGTGACTTTTGTATCATTCAAGGGCCTCCAGGTACAGGAAAAACGGAAACCATTGGAAATATCGCAAAACATCTTGTTGATGCTGGATTAAAAGTTTTTGTTACTGCTCCCACACATACAGCAATCAATAATTGTTTAAATGCTGTGGCATCAAAAATTAAGGACAACACAAAAGTCATCAAGATTGGGGAGAAAACAAGCAACAAAGAAGTACAAGAAAACCCTTATGTAGCCAGAAAATCACGTGTAACATACGCTGGTTACATAAACAATGCAAATTACAGCCAAAAAGGCATAGCAATTGGCTCAACAGCTTATTCACTATGCTATCCGGGTAGTAAAAAATTGGACGGCTGGAAATTTGACGTATGCATCATAGATGAAGCTGCACAATTAAGTATTCCTTTATCAATTGCTGCAATGTGCCGAACAGGGAAATACATTTTTGTAGGCGACCATAAGCAACTCGACCCAATTATTCCAAAAGGCTCAAACAATGAAATGTTTGCTGAATCCATTTTTAGCAGATTAGCACGAATTTATACTAATGAAATTAACCTTTTGAACACTTCCTATCGACTGAATAAGTCATTAATGAAAATTCCGAATACCTTATTTTATCAAGATATGCTTCAATCGTCAACTACAACTCAGGAAGATAATACAAGATATCAAGGTAATCATCACCCTGAAATTTTGAACAGCGAAGCTCATAAACTGATTCTGCATAATGTATTTGACGGTAATCAGCGCTCGAAACATGAGGCTAAACTAGTTGCACAATTAGTATCCGACCTTTTACAAAACGGTGTAAATATCAAAGATATCGGCATTATGTCGCCTTACAGAGCACAAGTACGAGAAATAAAAAATGAAGTTAAAAAGATACTACCAAGAACTATTTCAAAGCCATTTGACTCCATGTTAGTTGATACGGTTGACGGTATGCAAGGACAAGAAAGAAATTATATCATCTACAGCTTTGCCAATTCTCATCCTCTAGAATCAATGAGGCGTTTAGACTTTTTCTACAGCCCAAATAGATTGAATGTTGCCATTACAAGAGCAATCAAAAAATGCTTTGTCATTTCTAACTACAAGGTGTTTGATATTATTGACGATGAACTCAGAGAACACGCAGAGTACAATCAAATTAAAGAAAGTTTAGATGTCTTTAAATGGTATAAGGCAATGGCCTCAACCGCAGAGATCAATCAGACAGATGATACTGAATGGTAAGCTATTAAAATGATAACTATGAATGCGAATTTTTCAAAAAGAGAAAAAGAATACATGCAAGGAAAACAACTTAGAGACACTATCCCGAAAAGTGTGTAAATAGATTTTTAGGGTGTTAGAATTTAAGACGATTTTCAAGCATAGTCATAAATTGATTTAGGACCACACCCCAATCTCGGATTGGCATGGTCCATTTTTTTGTTGCTTCCTGAATAGTCAAGAATATGGATTTTATTACTGCCTCATCGGTTGGATAAGAAAGCTTGTTTTTAGTGTATTTCCTGACTTTTCAATTTTAGATTATTTGTCCAACTTGTTTTTTTGATTCATTTCCAATTTAGTTTCTAAATTTTCTTTTTCATTAATTCCGAAAGGCTTGCTGTAAAGGGTAGGGCAGAGGCTCTACCAGATGAATATCCTTTTAACTTTCTGTAATCCCAACTCACATTTTTAAACTCTTTGTCTGTTACAGGTTCTATTTTTATAATTAGGTAATTTTCTTGAGTTGCTTGGGGATATTCATATTTTTCTATTTCTTTTTTAGAAAACACCTTTGGACCTTTGCTTACGATCTTCCATAATTTGTTGGATGTAAGGTCTGATGCGCCATGAAGTAATAAATATCTTGACCCAACTGTTTCTTTATCAAGCTGGATAGATCCAACGCTAGAATTCATCCTTAAATTATATAATCCTGTTTTTTTAATCCAAGCTAGGTGGTCTTCTGACTTGTAGTACCCCACCAAGACAAAGGTTTCATCTGGAATTAAATCTCTGTTAGCATGGTATGTTTCTGGTAAGGGTTCGTTTACCAAATTCTCAGAATCAGGTGGGTTTTTATAAATATCAAAGGTCCGGTATGCTATTTTTTCACGCTGTGAGGAACGATTTATAAAGTGCTCAATTATTTCAATAATAAACGCCTTTAATTCACCAATTCCACTATCTGTTTTGGAAGGTTTTACAGGAAATGCCCCTAGGCCGGGAATAATTTCATGAAAACCTTTTTTGTTGATGGATTTATCTCCTGGGTATAATACATATGCTCCCCCAGTCCTCCTTATAGCATCTTTATACGCATGCATTTTAAGCAGATCGGCATTTTTATAGATGCCTTTTCTATTTTCTACCTTTTCTCCGTCAAGATCCTGCTCCGCATTCTGTTCTAGGAAATCGTTTAGGTTTGCAACTTTATATTTGGCATCAAAATGTATGTGTACGATTAGTTCTTGTTTCTCTGCTTCTTCTTCTGATATCCCCAAGGGCCAAAAGGAAAGTGAGTAGTCAGGGCGTAACGTGGTGGTCCAACTTCCTGAATTCGGATAGTTATTATTTTTTCCGCTGAAAGAACGGTTATAACTAAATCGAATATTTAGTTTCCTTGTTCTTGAATCATAAACGCCGCGCAAGGCAGTAAACTTCCCTTGCTTAATTTGTAGATTCAAACCGTCAGAAGTTTCAGATATTAACTCAGAAATGTCTTTGGGTTCGATTTCAAAAATTGTTTGAAACAAGTCTAGCAGTTTGAAGAATAGCCAATATTCATACAATGTTGCTATATCCTTTTTCCCTCCGCTATATATATCGTCTCCACCTTTCCAGATGAGTTTAGCAGCTAGATCAAAGATAAGCCATACACGGAGCACTTCACGATACCCTTCTTTTCGTTGCAAAACTGGGCTGTTTAGTTTTAAGGTTGTTGGTCTTGAAATGCCTTTAAAAACAGAATGATGTAATTGACTTTCTAATTCACGAATCAGGAGTTGTGATTCGTTTTCCATTTTATTATGCCCAAAGATTTTCGCCTTTGTATTTATATCTGAACAAAATTTTAAAAAGTTTTCAAGTGCATGTTTTATGAAGCGATTTTCAGGGGTGTCAACAGAATCAGTTTTTCGAATTGTTGTAATTCGTTCTGGTAACGTATCAATGCCAAAACTTCTCATGTAATGGCTTTCAGGTAAACTGCTTCGCTTTCCGCCTTTTAGTATTTCTTTGATGTTTGTGTTGGAAAATCTTCTGGCGGCGCGAATGTCTTTTTCTTCCGTTGTTTCTGTCCATTTGGTTACTGGCGCAATTACAATTCGATGAATTGCTTCAGCAAATTCATCTGTCCCAATGACAGATTTTATAAAGGCAAATTTTTGGTAAAGTGTTTGGCTGTCTTTGGTGTAATCAACTTCAAAATGCTGCGAAACGGGCGAATTTGCTTGTAATAAAAGGTCCGTACATTTTTCGGTAATCAGTTCTAGCATATCGCGGTAGTCATCACGATAACTCGATTTAATCGATTGAACTTCTAATTCAATTTTGCAGCGTTCCTGCCCTGATTCTTTATCGATTAATGGAATTGAAAGTGTGCCAACAAAAATATTAGGAGCAATTACCCCTAGGTTAGTGTTTCGCGTGTGTCGCTGGATGATATTCTCCCCAATATCTCCTAAAATGTATTCTGGATTACTGATTTTATAATCGTAAAAACACCCTTCCACCAGTTGATATCGAGCTTCATTGTGCTCAGTTGCGTCTTCTTCTGCATCAAACAAAGAATCAAGCCTTCCGGCGTCTATCCAGAGACGTAAACCTTCCTGAATGGAGTCAAGGTTTATTTCTATGGTTGATACTGACTTCATTGATTAAGCTTCAGCATAACTTGCAAATCCATTGTCTATTGCACCACGATACATTCGTGCAATTTTTTCAAGAGATAGGGGATAAAGCACAAGTTCACCATTGAAATCAAATTCGGCTTTTTCGAAAACATCTTTAATGATTTTGACATCACCAGTTATACAGAAAGAACCCAGTGTCTCCAGTACAGGACATAACTTCCTACGTGAACCATGCAACTTTGGCAATAGCTTTTGCATGATGGCAATGTCAATCTTTTTATTTGTAGAGAGATTCGGATCTAAAACGGTAAGCTGATGGATTAATTGTAAAATTTCAGTGGCACTTCGATAGCCAAATTCTGATCCGGTTTTCTTGAGTTCACCAAAAAATTGAACCAAAGAATTATTGATAGTTTCAAGATCATTGGTAGCAAATTCTTTACTCTCTGCCATATTTAGAAAGCTTTCTGCCATTCCTGCTCCCTTTCCGATCAGGGAATCCATATTGATATCTTTAATATTTACGAGGAAGTTTTTCATTTCATCCTGCGTTACTCGGAATTCAATAGTGTTAGCTCTATCAAGCACTTTTGGACTAAACATATTGGTTGTTTCGTCAATATTAACAGTGCCAATGATGAACAGATTGGAAGGAACTTTAAGTTTGAAGGGGACTCCATTTTCTACTTTTCCTTCGCTATGTAATGGGATTTCCTCTTTTGATTCCATTACACTTAGAAAATCAGCAAAATACCGTTCCACATGACTTAAATTCATTTCATCTAGAATTAAAAAATGAGGTAGCGTGGGTTGTTGATTGGCTTGTAGAATTAGAGCCAATACACCATTATCTGGCTTCATATACTCATCCGGCTTTAATGCATTAGGATAACCTAATAATGGATCACGATTGGTCCAATCTGCACCAACTGGAATAATTCGGTATTGGTTTTTGTTTTGACAAATCCATTGGACAAAAGCCTGCGCCAGTTTGGTCTTCCCTGAACCAGAAAGGCCTGTAAAAATAACAAAGGGTTTGGTGCACAATGAAGCGACAAACCGATTAATAAATTGACTTTTAAAGATTAAGCCAGAGGCTTTAAGTTCATTTTGAAATGGTAATAAATCAAATGATATATTCGACTTTAATGACTTTTTTATTAGTAAAAATGTTCCATTTTCTTCATCTTTAATTGCACTAATTTCATTATTGGTATATTTTTCTATAAAGTTTACTAATTGTGAAAAAATTAAATTGCTTGTTCCAGAATAAGCCCATTCTGTTGTAAGGTAAATAAAATTTTCACCTAAAATTTTTAGATCTTCTTTTATAAATCTTGGAGTAGATCTATTGTTATCTATTTGAGGCTCAGATTCGAAAGAAAATAATAGACCTTGTGAGAAATATTCAGGAAACAAATATGTTTTATATTGTATTGAATCTGAGGTTACAGATTTTGTTATTTTTTTATTAATGGATTTAAGAAAATTTTCTCCATATTTATTAACAATATATTTTACTGATTTTAAAGCAAATTGACGGAGAATGCTTTCTTCAAGAATAAATAATTTAGGGGAGTCTATTTCGGTGTCTTGATATATTTCATTGGAATATTCAATTTTTATTGTATCCCCTTCGTAAAAAATAAGCTTAATGTGATCTTGAATAAATAAATCACGGATATTGAGTCCACTAGTTTGTTCAAGGCCAATAAAATAAAATCTTTCTTGGGATTGTTTTTTTATATCAAATGAAAATTCGGATCCTTTATCAAAATGGTTATTTATTAATTTTAAATATTTTTCAAACCAACCTAAATCTAATGTAATTTTTTCTTTTTTGTAAATTTGACCTTTGAATGTAAACGTAAAACAAAGTAGGTTGATTAGATCTGATTTATCAATCTTAAAACTTTTTTTAGTGTTTTCAATAAGATGTAATTTTTCAGCTAAATTTCCAGTAATAAAAATACTAGCCTCATTGCTATTATTTATGACTGTTTTAAATTTTGCATCCTGTAGTTTGATTATTTTTTCACCAATATATTCCATTAGATGTTAAAGTTTGATTAGTCCATTTTTTACGAACAAGTGATGTAAAATCGCATAAACAGTATTTACACTAACAGCATTACCTGCCTGTTTTAGTATTTGGTGGTCACTAACTCCTGAAAATTTTGCATTCTTGTAGAAATCTTCTCCGAACCCTTGCAGAGCAAGGGCTTCTTTTGGCGTTAATTTTCTAATTCTATGATTTTCTAACTCTTTCTTGCCAACTTCCCAGGTTTTATATTCGATTGGGTTGGCTGATAGAATAAATTCATCACTATAATAGTTGTCTTGACAAGCTCTATGCATTTTTACCATAGAGGCAGTTAATGGCCTAGCTATAAGTAAATTAATTTCGGATTTTGAAATGAAATTTTTTGATCCATTTGCCAAAATTGTAGGCTTAATTTTATCTGATAAATAGTATTTTTCGTCAACTGATTTACTTAGTACGTCAAGAATATTTTCCTGTTTTATTAAACTGATTTTTTGCGCAATTTTATTAAAACTCTCTAAAACCTTTTCTTGAGAAAACTCAAAATTAGAGGGTAATCTTTTCCTTGACCCAAAAATAAAAATTCGATTTCTTGTTTGGGCTAAATTGAAATTAGCGGAATTGAAGATGTCAGAATAAATATAATTGAATCCACAATCCTTTAATGATTTTACAATCTCTTTAAATGTTTCTCCATTATCATGTGTTCTAAGCCGCTGCACATTTTCAAGAAGAATGAAAGAAGAATTATTTTTAGCTTTTAGTATATCGGTGATTGAATAAAAAGTATTTCCTCTTGGATCTGAGAGACCTTTTTGTTTGCCCATCATACTGAATGATTGACATGGAAAACCACCTGTTAATAATTCGAAATCATCCAATTTTGATATCTCTGATTCGTTAGAAGAAAAATATTCTATATCTCCAATCTCAATTTCATTTAATGTATCAAAATTTGCCTTGTATGTTTGTGAGGCATATTTATCCTTCTCTGAAAATCCGACACATTTTGTTTTAAAGCCAAAATCTTTTCCAAGAAGATCTAATGCCATTCTAAATCCTCCAATGCCTGAAAACAACTCTAAATGACTAATCATATAAATTTCATTATACTTTTACCGATAACTTCAGCCAATTTTACAGGGACAGCATTACCAATTTGAGCAAACCATTTGTTTTGACTTCCCCTAAAAAAATAATTATCAGGAAATGTTTGAATTCTAGCGGCCTCTCTAGGGCTTAATCCCCTTGGTTGTGTTGGATGAATATACATATTGCAGTCAAATTTCATATGAGAAGTAATTGTCTTACAGACTTTGTTTTCATCTAATTTGAAATATTTGTCTTTGAACAAATGATTCCGAGTCTTATATGGCATTATTTCAGCAATTGAACTGTGCAATGAATTTGCTCCTTGTGGTAAGCGATTGAATATTTCAATGTCTCGTTCATTATTATATCGATTTTTGTGATTTAATAATAAATCAATTTCGGAATTTCCATTTATAAATCTAGAAAAATTTGTTTTATTTAGTGCAATTTTTCTAAATTGAAAACCATATTCCTCATTATTTATATTATTCCTATTTTTATGTGGCTTCGGGAGTAATTCTGGTAAATCTGAAATTGCATCTTTAAGGATATATTCCGTTTTACATTCTTTTTTTATATTTTCAAATATATCATTAGTGTTAATTCCAACTCTATTTCCTATTAAAAAAAAGCGTTCTCGATTTTGGGGTAATCCAAAATCCTTAGCGTTCAACAAAGAATAATTAAAATTATATTCATCACCTAAATATGTTGTGCAGTCAGTAACTATTTCAGAAATTTTATGAGCCATTCCCTTTACATTTTCAAGTAAAAAGAATTTAGGGCGTACTCTTTTGAGAAATTCTAAGTAAGATTTGTACAAGATATTTCTTGGATCATCAATTAGTCTTTGTCTATTGGCCATGGAAAAACCTTGGCAAGGTGGGCCTCCACAAACTAGTGTGATATCATTAAGTAATCCTGAATATAATGGAAGATCATTTAGTAATTTATTTATGTCACCTACAAAATAATGATCTGTGGTTAAGTTGTGATTGAAGTAATATGTTTCAGCAAAAAAAGGATCAATTTCATTCACAAATATAGGATTAAAACCTGCATTGATTAATCCTACGCTTAGCCCGCCACAACCAGCAAACAGGTCAATAAATAAATTTTTATTTTTAGGTTCAACTTTATTTTTATCCACATATTTCTTTAGAAAGGGATGACTTTCTTTATTTATTTCTATTGTTTCATAATAGGAATTTATTTTGTTGAAATAATTTACGGAAATTTCTTCTTTTAATTGTGGAAAAAAAACTTTGTTTGAATTTATTATAGAAATGTTTTCAACTGAAAACAAATCCTCTAATTCTTCTATCAAATTTTTAACTAGAGTTTTAATATTTTTTCGATTATGTTTTAAATAAAATTCAATCATTATATTTTTTTATTTCTAGTGTCTGAATCTTTTATTAAATAAGTAATTAAATCATTGATATTACCAAGTGTTATAATCCGTATTTAAAATAAAATAGGCTCAATTAATTAATATGAATAGTTTAATATTCTGCTTACTATTAAAATAATTTTTTTAAGATATACAATATTAAACATTCAACAAAATGCTAAATTTTTATAATTAAATCTTGGATTATTTTCTTTTTCACTTTCATTGTTCTAAATGTCTTTATTTAATACCGTTTTTTTTTTAAAGCGATTTTTGTTCATTTAAAATCTTGCACAAACAATCAAAATTTTTATTTATAAGAGGTTGATAATGAAATAGATGTGAGTTTTTTTGTCATTCCAGTAAAATTGAATCTTTGATTTTAATTTTAAAGGGACTTTCTATTCGCAAATGTTCTTTAAATCGAACTCCTTTCGAAAGTAAATGATTTTTTGCGAATAATTGATCTGAAGTCTAAAACAAATTCATCTATTTGTGACAAAAACTGTCAATTTTTTTTAAGAAACTGGCAAAAAGGCCAAACTAAAAATTATTGATTTTCGAAAAGATTAAATTATTTAAAGATTATCGCTGAATTGACATTTATTTTTTAAAATGCATTATTATAGTTTTCTTTTATTGAAAAAATTCAATCATATTTAAGTGATAATTTTACTTAATTTTTATGAATGATTATATTAAAGCAGAGATTGCTAAGCCTAATCCTAAATCGACTATTAATTCCTATAGAAGTTTTGGATATACCCTTTCCACCGCGATAGCTGACATCATTGATAATTCAATTTCAGCTGATGCCACTGAAATTTACCTCGAATACAAGTGGAGTGGCCAAGCTTCCTTCATTTCTATTCTAGATAATGGGAAAGGAATGAATAAAGAAAGCCTTGTATCTGCGATGACACCTGGCAGCAAGGATCCAGAAGAGGAGCGAAGTGAAAAAGATTTAGGACGTTTTGGGATGGGATTAAAGACTGCTTCATTTTCTCAGTGCAAGCGTCTCACTTGTATTTCAAAACGAGAGGGGTACGTAGCCTTAAAAAGATGCTGGGATATAGATTTTATTAATTCGGAGAATGAGTGGCGTCTTTTAGATTTTGTTTCTGACCCTTCTTTTTTTACCAAAGTCGAAACTCAGATTTCAGGTACTTTGGTACTTTGGGAAAAGTTAGATCGAATCGTTGGCAATGCCATAGATACCAACGAAAGTGTTAAAAACGCTTTTTATCAGGAAATGATTCAAGTAAAAAGACACTTGGCGTTGGTTTTCCACAAGTTTATCGAAAGTAAAAGAATAAAGATTTTTTTTCAAAATGATGAAATTGAACCCTATAATCCATTTTTATTGAATTTAACTCCTAAGCCTGAGATGGGGCAGAAAGAGTCTTTTGGGAACGTGGAAATCACCTATTTTATTCTTCCACACATGTCTGAAATTGGAAAAGAGGACTATGAAATCTCAGGGGGATCTTTAGGCTGGTTTCAAGAACAAGGATTTTACATCTATCGAGCAGATCGATTGCTTGTTGCTGGTGATTGGCTTGGTTTAGAGAAGAAGAGAGATTATTCAAAACTGGCAAGAGTTGAAATCAATTTCCCAAATTCTAATGATTTCAATTGGCATTTAGATATCAAAAAGTCTACAGCAATTCCGCCCATAGAAATCAGAAAGGAATTGTCAAGGATAGCTAAAATTGCTATCATTAAATCTGCTAAGATTTATAATTGGCGAGGTCAAAAAACTGGATTATCGGAACATAGTAGGAATTTCGAACCTCTGTGGACAGATGAGAAAACTAGGGAGGGGCTTAAAAAATATAAAATCAATAGAAAGCACCCCATTATTAAATCTTTGCTTGAACAAAGCAATAAATTAGCTAGTAATGTGTTGAAATTATTGGAAGAAAATGTCCCAATCGAATTAATATTAAGTAATCAAAACGAGGACCCCTCATTTCATGAATTAGAAAAGCAAAATGAAACACCAAATGACGATTTAATCAATTTAGCTGTCGAATTATACAATATTAATGTTGCACTAGGCGTTCCAAAGGAGTTAGCCCGACAGCAAATCATGAGTTCAACTCCATTTAATCTCTATCCACTTATTTATGAGTATTTAAAATGAGTTTATTACAATCAGCAAGAGCGATTGCTCATACACTACTTCAAATCCATCAAGGAAAAATAACGGATGAAGTACTTCTAGCCGTAATTCAAAAAGCTGCTGCAATAAATATAGTCGAGGGGCAAAACTTTGATCAGCAGGAATTATTTGAAATTCTTAGAGGTGATTTTAGTATAGGGAAAGGTGAGATCACAGTTTTATATGATGATGAGGTAGAGCCATGGCTAAGCGAGGAAAAGCCAAATATTAAGTTTGAGCTATGGAATAGGTATAAATTATTTATGTCCAATAATGATCCATCATTTCCAATTAATGATTTAGATGATTTCACAGACAAAATTTTGGATAAATGTGTTAACCCTAAAAAAACAGGGTCTTGGGATAGACGTGGGATGGTTGTTGGGCATGTGCAATCTGGGAAAACTTCGAATTATGTTGGTCTTATAAATAAGGCAACTGATGCTGGCTATAAAGTAATCATAGTCATTGCAGGAACGATCAGTTCGCTTAGGAGGCAAACTCAAGAAAGGATAGATTCAGGATACATCGGGCGAAATAGCTCTGCATTTATTCGAGATAAGGAGAATAAAATTGTTGGTGTAGGGAATTATAGCGTCAATACAGATATTTATTCTTTAACCTCTGCATACTATAAAAGTGGAGATGAAGGAGATTTTAGCCAATCTGTTGCTAATCGATTAAACATACCAGTCGGAAGAAATCCGGTAGTTTTTGTAATTAAAAAAAATAAAAGTATTCTAGAAAATCTAATTGATTGGTTTTCAAAGGATATCAATGTAAAGGTTGTAGATGGCACACCCAAACTATTTGATGTACCGGCCTTGATAATCGATGATGAGGCAGATTCTGCTTCTGTAAATGCTACCCGAGATATAAACGAAGTCAAGACGATTAACAGATTGATCCGCACGCTATTAAATATATTTAATCAAAATACCTTTATAGGTTATACCGCAACGCCTTATGCAAATCTTTTTATCTCACAGGTGCATAATGAAGAGTTAACCACAATTGTAAAAAATAAAGAATACAAAATAGGGGAAGACTTATTTCCTAGAGACTTTATTATAAATATAAAAGCGCCTTCCAATTATATAGGTGCAGCTAAGATTTTTGGTTACGAAAATCCAAATATTGAATTATCGAAAGAACCATTAGCTATTTTCAGAGGAATAGATGATTTCGATCCTCCATTTTTTAGAGTGCTCAATCGAGAAAATAAGAACGATTTACCGGAGTACCTTCCTGAAAGTCTACATCAAGCGATAAAATCTTTTATTCTTACATGTGCTATTCGAAGAGTTAGAGGCCATGAAAACAAACACAATTCAATGCTAGTCCATGTAGCATTACTTGTAAAGTGGATTGATAGAGTCGCTTATTTAGTAAATGAGGTAACTCGAGAGTATAAAAATGCCATACAAAGTGAAGATGAATACATCCTCAATGACTTAAAACGACTGTATGAAACTGACTTTTTGGTCACCACGAAGAACGTATTGGATAACCTTGACTATACGGACATCAGGATCAAGGAACATTCATGGGAACTAGTGAAAAAAGAACTTAAAAATGCTGCTTTGAAAATTGAAGTTCGTTCCGTTCATGGTACGAGATCCACAACTAATTTAGAGTATCATAACATTGAAGAGATAGATTACAGTCGATATGAAAGAGGATTATCGGTGATTGCAGTGGGAGGTAGCCGATTGTCTAGAGGGATTACCTTGGAAGGCTTGTCTATCTCTTATTATTTGAGAACTACTCGAATGTATGATTCACTCATGCAAATGGGTCGTTGGTTTGGTTATCGTCCAGGATATGTTGATTTGTGCAGATTGTATACTACGAACCAAATTTTTGAATGGTTCAATCATATTTCATTTGCAACCGAAGAATTACGCAATGATTTTGATGAAATGACTGCATCACATCAAAGACCTAGAGATTTTCGATTAAAAGTCCGAAATCATCATGGTTTATTGACAATTACTAGTTTAAACAAATTACATTTTTCAGAAGATATAGAAATTTCATTTTCAGGAGAGAATCCACAAACCTATTGCTTGTTACGTTCCAGGTTTGCAATTGAAAATAATTTTAATGCGCTATTATCTTTAGTCAATTTACTTGGATTACCATCCAAAGAAAATAGAATTGAAAATAAGGGGAGGATAAGAAACTTAATTTATCCAAATGTAAATGTAGATGCACTCTGTGCTTTCCTAGACACTTTTCAAATTGAACAACCTAGTATAAAAAATGCAACACTTACTGAATATATTAAAAAACAGGAAAATGCAAATAAAATAAAGGAATGGTGCATTTGTATAGTTGGAAATAGTGATGAAAAAGTCTTTATTGATTACAATGGGAAAACTCCACCAAAAGATAGGAAACCCAATGAGTACGTTTTCACTTTTGATCTCGAAAATAATCATGAAAAAATAACAATGGGATGTAGTGTGCGAAATCAACAAATTGGACGTGGTGGAGACTACTATTTAATATCAAAAAATCAAATTGACCAAGCTGTAGACAGGTATGTTGATTTAGTCAAGGGTAAGGAATACACTAAAATGTCTGGAGCTGAAATCAAGGAGCAGCGAAAAGCAGAGGGTAAAGGTTTATTGCTTATTTATGCTTTAGACGAAAGAGGAACCCCAAATATTAACAATGGTATCCCCATCATAGGATATAGTTTGCATTTCCCGAGGATAGAAGATGAAATAAAAGTTTCTTATACTACAAATTTGAATCGGGGATTTGATGAAGAGGTAATGGAAGATGACGATAACCCTGAAGACTAATTAAACCTATGATAAACATTAAAGCTATTTGGGAAAATCAAAAGCCAACAGGTGATATTATCATTAAAACAAGAATTCATGAAATCCCTCATTTGAATTGCTTTGCAGGTACCAATCATATTTTAGGGCATCATTTATTTATCCTTGCGGTTTCAAGCAGTGTGGTCATTCCAGAACTCAAAGGATATCGATTTAAAGGAGTTGAGATTTTTACCGTAGAGTTAGAAACTACTACGGAATTGAATATTTATCTTCTTGACAATGATCTTAGAGATATTTTTTCGTTGTTTATTCAAAACATTCTTGAGGACATTGAACCAAGTGTTACAGAAAGCGAAGCCATAAATTCAACCTTCAAGGTTGTTTTAAAATGGAAAAAACTTTTTGATAAAATCAATTTTAGTGGATTGACGCTCGATCGTCAAAAAGGTTTAATTGGGGAGTTGTTGTTCCTTAATTACCTTTTAAGTAACGAAAAATCTGCTGCAATTGCTGTAAGTTCTTGGACAAGTACCGAACAAGAATTTCAATCGAAGGACTTTACCATAGGGTCGAGCGGTGTTGAAATTAAATTTACCGCTGCCAAGCAACCACGAATTAGAATTTCTAGTGAACGGCAATTAGACAGTGAAAATTTCGATGCGTTGTTTTTGGTATTGTATTCAGCAGAGGCTGTAAAAGAAAATGGGATTTCCTTGAATTCCATTATTGATCAAACCCGCCAAACTATTTCAAATGAAGATGATCTCAATATGTTTAATGGCAAATTGCAGTTAAATGGGTATTTCGAGGAGGATAAGGAACATTATGGAAGAATGTTTGCCATCAAAAAAATCTTTAGTTTTTCGGTATCTCCAGGGTTTCCAAAAATTGTGAAAAATGATTTACCAATAGGGATCTATGACACTTCCTATTCGATTGAAATTTCGGCAGTTGAAAGTTACATGATAGATTTAGAAGAAATACTTTTAAATGTTGACTAAATGGAAAGGGCACTAGAAAATTTTCTGGAAGAATTAAAATCAGATGTTGCTTCAAGAGTTTATTCAGATGGTGAAGGAGCAAGCTTTGAAGATAAATTCACGGAGTATTGTCTTGAAGTATTGGAATCTATTGGGAAGTCTGAAGGAGCTAGGGTTTTGTCCTATATTCATCCAAATAACCAAGGTGGTATAGACTGGAAAATAAATGGGTTTTGTTTGAAGGATTTGGTAAAGAATGAGAACAAAAAAGAGTATTATGAAACCCTTGATTTATTTATTACATACTATAAAAGTGATTACGAATACAATATTCCAACAGCTGAGTACACAAAATCTCTCAATCAAATAAAGCGATTTGTCAATTCTTCCTTAAAACGGCAAATTGATTATATTGATAAATCACATACTGAATTATATCATTTGATCGAGGTAATTGGAAAGCAAGGAAAAGATTTTGATCGAATAAATGTTTACTTTTTAATTAATGGATTTTCAAATCAAGAAAAAGAAAAAATTGAGATTGCGGATATAGATGTTTTTGTGAATACTTGGGATGTCTCTCGCTTATTCAAGATTAATGAATCGAATAGTATCCATGAACCAATTGAAATAGACTTTCAAAATTTTTCTGATAATGGAAAGGGATTACCCTGCTTAAAAGTTCCAAACATTGATGAAATGTATGAATGCTATTTGGGAATTGTGCCAGGAGAGGTTTTAGCAAAACTATACAAGGAATATTCCAATGAACTTCTTGAAAGTAATGTTCGTGCATTTTTAGGTCAGGCAGGAAAATTTAATAATGGTATCAAAAATACTATTAGGTCAAATCCACAAATGTTTTTGCCATATAACAATGGAATTACGGCTACGGCCGAAAGTGTAGAAACCAAATTGGTAGACAACCAATTAGTTATAATTAAATTAAACGATTTTCAAATTGTAAATGGAGGCCAAACAACCGCTTCGCTTTATCACACTCAAAAGAAATTTAAGGATACTGATTTGAGCAAAATTTTTGTTCAAATGAAGTTAACTGTCATTAAGAACAAGGATCAAAAAAACGTCGAGGTTCCCAACATCGCACGATTTGCTAATAGTCAAAATAAAGTTACTGAGTTGGATTTGTCCTCAAACAACCCCTATTTTATACAAATTGAAAATTTGTCTAGGAAGAAATATGTAAATAATCCGGAAAACAAAAATCAATCTAGGTTGTGGTTTTTTGAGCGGACAAATGGACAGTATAGGGAAACCCTAAATAAAAAGACACTCAAAGAACAAAAGGAATTTAAAGAACAAAATCCATCAAATCTTAAGTTTGTAAAATCGGATGTCGCAAAATTTATTAATGGATGGGAACTTGAACCTCATATCATTTCACAAGGTTCACAGAAAAACTTTATTCATTACACGAAAAAAATCACTGAATTAGTAAATAAAAATAAACTTCCTGGGGAAAATTTTTATCGAAAGCTTATTGCAAACGCAATATTGTTTAAAGCAGTAGATCACTTGTTTGGAAGAAAGGGAGTAAATGCAATTGGAGATACCAATTTGAAAGCGATGACAGTTGCCTACACTATTTCCTATTTTCATTATTTGACCAATAATCGGCTTGATCTGTGGGAGATTTATGAGAAACAGAAAATTGATGATTTTTTGAGTAGCCAACTAGCGAAATTGTTAGGATTCGTCTATAACCATGTTGTAGTATCTGCAAGTGGAAGTTTGATTTCCGAATATGCAAAACGTGCAACATCTTGGGAAAAGCTCAAAAATTCAACTTATTCTGAAGATTTGACTTCAATTGTAGAAAGGTATTTGGTTTCGCCCGAAGAAAAGATTCAAAGAGAATCTGAAAAGGAAATTGATGTAAATGGTATAGAAGATTCTGTGTATTTAGTCAGTGAGATTAGGAAAATGGGAGTGAAATTTTGGGATGGATTTCGACTTTACATTGATATAAATAAATCTCAAGACTTTGATTGGTCAATTGCTTTTGATTTGGTAAGTACTCTTAAGAAGAACAAGAATTTAACTACTAGAGAGATGAATTTTGGGAAAATGACTTTAGACCATATTCAAAAAAATCCGCATCTAATTGAAGAGATAAAAGTACTATCCAAGCTAGATGAGACTGATGTTTTTGAGGTTAAATTCATCTATGACAAACTCCTTCTTTTGTCAAAAGAGGATTGGAAACGAATTATTGACTTAGCAAATCAGACAAAAATTTTTGATCCTATAGAACTTCTGAATGTAAAATCAGTATTTACATCGCTATTCAAAAAAGAAAAAATAAAAGAACAGGCTATAATTAAGGCCTACGAATCCATTAAAAAATTAAAGAAATTTGGTATTAACATTTAGTTCATTTCCTTTTCCAGATTAAATAATTTTTTCTGATTCAATCATATAGTTATGGATAAATCTATAATTCTTTCTTCTGGAGTTAGTATTTCTGCTTATGAGCAAATGGAAAGGGAGATGAACAAGGTTGGTATTTCGGATTTTGTATTTATAAGGTTGAGTGAAAGATACCTTATCCCTTTAGAAAATGTTCCTTTAAAGTTTAAAAACGGATTTTCAATTATGGCAAATGCCTGTTTGCTAATTGAAACGTATGAAAGTTTTAGGCAGGGGTGGAAGGATACAAATGGCCCTTTTTTACGTCCCTTCGACCTATTTTTTGAAAGGGAACCAGGATTTAAAGATTTTAAATATGGTTATTCAAGTAAATTCTATCGCAATGTTCGATGTGGGATACTCCATCAGGGTGAAACTACAGGTGGTTGGAAAATCACAAGATTAAAAGAAGCTCCAATTTTCAATAAAGTTGGAAAAACTATAAATGCTACTAAGTTTTTTAACGAGCTTAGAAAATCGTTAGAAGCTTACCGAGAATTGTTAATTTTGTCGGATTGGGATGATGAGGTTTGGGTGAATTGCCGAAAGAAAATCTCCTATATAATTGAAAATTGTAAATGACTGTAGTTGTTTACTTTGCCTATGGATCCAATATGGATTTTAAGAGATTAGAAGAAAGGGGAATTTCTTTTGAATTTATGGGTGTGGGAATCCTCGAAAACTATGAGCTTCAGTTTAACAAGATTGCAAAAAATAAATCCGGTATAGGGTATGCAAATTTGGTAATGAAGGAGGGAAGCAAAGTTGAAGGCCTTTTATTTTCTGTTGATAATATTCAGATTCTTGATAGATTCGAGGGCTTTCCTGAGCACTACTTAAAGGAGAACCATCCAATTTGTCATTTGAATAAACGTATTGAAGCTATAGTTTATGTGGCAGCTCCTGATAAGATTGGACTGAATCTTATGCCAGAAAAGGCCTACTTGAATCGATTATTAGAAGCAAAGGAGTATTTATCCAAGGAGTACTTTGATTTTTTAGAATCTACCAAGACTATTGATTAGAGTATAACCTCGGTTGATTAAGTTAAATCCATTCTTTTTCAATTGAATCAATTACATAAAGCATCGTTTCAATTAGTTCATTCTTTTGGCCTATTGCTGTATTGATATAACTTCCAATGCTTGGGTAGAATTTATACTTATTTATGGAGTCGATTTGATCCTCAAAAATATCTTTCAATTCAAAAACTAGCCAACTCAATTCACTGGCATTTTCCGAAAGAATCCGAGTATCATGAGGAAGGCCTAAATAGGTCGGCTTGTCGGTTATGATAAGATTTGCTCCTCCAAAATGAGGAGAAGTTTTTGGGAAGGATCCCATTTTAATTTTGGTCTTAAGTTTCTCTAATAAGGTCTTTTTTGAGTCTTGTGTCATTGTTATTTAGGGAATTATAAATTTTAATGAAATCTAACTTTTTTTAGTTGATTTTAAGTTAGATAAGTCTCATCCACTTTCTTAAACATGACTATTAGTGTCAGATTTTAATTTACCCAATTTTTGTTTTCCAATTTAAGTTGGCTTTCTTCTTTAAATTAAAATATGCCTATACAGAACTCCAATCCTTTTTTCTACTTATAGGTATTGGCAGGGAGCTTTAGTGAAGTCTAGTCGGTAGACGAGATGCGCTGGGTTGCATTGCCCGATGGAGTACGTCCGAGTGCAGATTTGTTTGTGTACCAGGTCATCGGTGAGTCCATGAACAAGGTTATCCCAAATGGCAACTCTTTTCTACCAAACGAGGCAGAATATCAGTTTACCTATCGTCAATTGCTTTAAAGAGAAAGAATTAGATCCAAATTCAGTTGTCAAGGATTCCTTGACAACTGCCAAAGATGGAAAGAGATACCCGACAAAATTCTACAACTTGGATGTGGTCATTTCAGTAGGGTACCGCGTAAAATCATTAGAAGGTACCCGATTTCGTATTTGGGCTATTCGTGTGTTGAAGGACTACCTTCTCAAAGGTATTGCTAGCCATACTTGGTTAGACCACTTGGAAGATCAAATGAAATTTATCATTTAGGAGCCTCGCTTAAAGACTTGGGTAAAAAATGGTTTGCTTTTTCTAAACTAGAGCCACGCTCTGTTCAGAGCCTCTTGTCCTCCATTTCAGCAGTTATTTGAAAGGAATAGAAAAAAGAATCCGCCGCGGCAGATAGTTAGGCTTTGCGAGAAAAAAATAATAATGCGCGCAAAGCCGCAAAGGCGCAAAGGCCTCCGGAAGTCATACCGAGCGGTTACAATTTCTTGGCGCCCCACAATTCTGGGGGGCAGGTCTTTGCGAGAAAATAGAAAAAAAATAGGACTTCCCGTAATTCTGCGGGACAGGTAGCAAAGTTGGGAAGCCGCAAAGGCCTCCGGAAGTGATACCGAGCGACTACAATTTCTTTGCGCCTTGGCGTCTTTGCGAGAAGAAATCCCCCTAACCCCCTTGTCAAGGGGGAGTTGCCCCAATTGAGGCTCTGCGAGAAAAAAAACCGCTGCGGTCTACCTACCGTAGGCAGGCTGACGGGGTAGGCGCCGAATACGCCGAGCTGAGCAGGTATACGAATTCAAGATTTTTTTCGTTGGAAGGAGAGTAGTTCAGGGGTTTTGCTAGCCATTCAAGGAATCGAACAAACCCTCACCGACTTACATGTGGAACCTTCTAACTAGCTGCGAATGACTCGAGTTTTAGGAATACTAATGTTCATGGTAAACTTTTCCTGGGTTAGCGCCCAAACCTGGACCAGTGCGCAACTGGAAAAGGCAAATACAGCAAAGGATATCGCTCTCTTGACCCCCGATGAAAAAGAAGCCATCCTGTACATCAACCTTTGCAGGCTGTATCCACAAGATTTTTTAAAAAATGAACTGGTACAGTACTATGGTACCGTACAGCATGGGAATTACGTCAAGAATTCTCCCTACCGGCAATCCTTGATGAAGTTATTGGGTACCATGCAACCCGTAAATGCACTTTATTTTGATGGGGAAGCCTACAAGGATGCCAAATGCTTGGCAAAAGAGCAAGGAGAATCAGGTGCCATCGGGCATAAACGGAAAAATTGCAAAGCCGACTACGATGCGGAATGCTGTTCCTATGGGATGGAAAGGGGAAAAGACATCGCCATGCAATTATTGATTGATCACCAGGTCCCGAGTTTGGGTCATCGACTGATCTGCTTGGGCAAGGAGTATACCAAAGTGGGGATTTCGGTGCAGCCTCATAAACAATGGGGGGTCTGCGCAGTTCTGGATTTCTTGAAGTAAGCCTTGAAGCGATTCGCTGGAGCAGGAGCTTCCTGCCAAGGACCTAGCGCATTCCGGAAGGAAGGCCTTAATCCCTGCTAGCCTCCCTGTAATTTTTAATTCTTTTGATTAACTTATCTATTAGTACGTATTTCAAGCCCGCAGCAGCATGTTCATTTCTCCCACAAAAAGCGCCATTAATTTCTTTCTACTGTTTTTCCTGATTGGGACTGCCGAAGCAACTAGTTTGTCCCGAGATCAAGTGGATCGCATGCAAAGTTCCTCCTTGGAGGACATCCTTTGCTTGGAACGGTCTGCTACCCGCGCTCAAACCCTTCCGGCCCAGGAGTTTAGAGATTGGAATGGGGACTTGCTGTTTGAACCATTAACGACGGATGCGAATGCGGGGACATCCCATCCATCTTCAGGGGGTAGTGACACCACGAAGGTAGTTTACGATAAAGTAGATGTAGCGCCACTTCCGATTGGCGGGATGGCGAGATGGAATAGCTACTTGGCCACAAACTTGACTTATCCCACTTCAGCGAGACGAAAGGGCGTGGAAGGTACCGTTGTCGTCGGATTTGTGGTGAATACCGATGGATCTGTTTCTGATATTGAAATTAAGAAAGGGATTGGGGCAGGTTGTGACGAGGAAGCAATCCGTATCGTCAAAGGTTCACCCAAGTGGAGTCCTGGAATTCTGGGGGGAAAGGCCGTTCGAGCACGCGTGCTGTTTCCGCTTACCTTTAAGTTGGATGGGCCAGACACTAGCGCAGATAGCACCAAAGCAGCCCCACCGGTTACGGATGGGCCAGAGCCAAGTCTCCAGGATACTGAGGAGGTCTATGACCTGGTGGATACCCCGCCAAGTCCTATTGGGGGCATGGCGACATGGCAGCGCCACCTATCCGAAAACCTCAAATACCCTACGTCTGCGCGAAGCAGGGGGATACAAGGTACGGTGTGGGTGTCCTTCGTCGTCCATACCGACGGCAGCATTCAAGAGGTCACCTTGGTCCAAGGCATTGGAGGAGGATGTGACGAGGAGGCACTTCGCGTATTCAAGATTTCTCCTAAGTGGACTCCGGGAATGATCAAAGGCAAGGCTGTTCGTACGCGGATGACCCTTCCTTTGTCTTTTAGGTTGGGGTGAGGAGGAAGTACGTAGTGCTTAGTACAAAGTACAAAGTACAAAGTACAAAGTACAAAGTACTTAGTACAAAGTACCAAGTACAAAGTACAAAGTACTTTCAAAACAAAGATTGCGGTAGGCAGGCGAGCTTTGCTACCTTCGACATTCTTCACTCGGCGTTGGATATTCGACATTGAAAGAGGCCTTCCTGCGGTAGGCAGGCGAGCTTTCCTACCTTCGACATTCTTCACTCAGCGTTGGATATTCGACATTGAAAGAAGCCTTTCTGCGGTAGGCAGGCGAGCTTTCCTACCTTCGACATTCTTCACTCGGCGTTGGATATTCGACATGGAAAGAAGCGCGAAAAAAATCGAGAAATCCTGCGGGAACTAGGTTTTAATCTTGCTGCTGAACGGTTTTTTGCTCCATAAACTTTTCCAACTCCTGTTGGTAATCCACTGCAGCAGGGTAGGACTGCAGCAAGGCGGATACATCAATGCCGGCAGCAGTCAAGGCCTCCTCCAAGGCAACGGCATCCAAGGAAAGCCGCTCCCCGAGAATCCGGATGAGCGCGCGAAAGGCAGGGACCTGCGTTTCCAACAACTGCATCGCCAACTTGCCTGCCTTCTCCAATTGAACCCGAACCCATTCATTTTCCAAACTGGGGTCGAAGAGTAATTCCCCGGATCCCTTGTACTTGGACTCCAAAGCCAAGTCCTGAAAATACAAAGTTCCCGAGCGGGCCAAGTCCAACAACTTTCGCGTGGCTACCTGCGCATCGTGTTCGGAACCTGTCGTGATCGAATCGGCTCCAAAAACCAAATTTTCCGCCTTTTTACCTGCCAAGCGGATGGCAATATCCCGAAGGATGGAATCGTAAGAAGCAAAATCCGAAAATCGCTCGCCCTCCACAAACCCTGAAGTATAAGCATCCGAAGAGGTGATGCTCACTTTCTTGGGCAACTTGCCCTGTAGAATCGCATAGACCAAGGCATGGCCTGCCTCATGTACCGAGGTGATGGCCAAAGACTGAGGATTCATTTTTCTCCGCTTCGCCTCCCGCACGGGCAAGTAAAGTGTTTTCTGAGCCAGTAGCCGATCTTCCCAAAGGAGGACCAAGTCATCTCCCTGCATGTCCACGTACAGCGCCTCCAACTGTGGAAAGCCCACGGCTTGCATCAAGGTGACCAAGGAGGATTCCACCAATAGGCGAATGCTGGAGCGCAAGGGACGGAATCCCTGTGAACCAGTGACACCCTCCTCGAACAGCATCTCTTGCACCGAGGGGCTAAAGGTCAATTGTCCAGGGAAAATCGGCTGGAAGCGAAGGGCTACCTCCGCCAATTCCTTGCTGATAAATTCCCGAAAAAAGGTGGAGTTGAATGCCGGATAGATCAAGTGTACATTGCCCAGACGGGAGATCTCTTCCATGCGGAAGCGTTCCTTTAAAGCTTCTTTGATCGTGCTGAAGGTGATTTTTTGGCTTTCCAGGTGTAGGGTATCGGGATTTTGGTCAGCGGAGACCTCACGGCTCATGGAGTAGGCCTCATCCAAGTTGCCGATCACCAAGATCAAGGACTTGGAAAGGTTGATCTCCTTGGTAGAGCAGAAGCTGCGCTCCACCTTGCGGACAAAGTCCAGTAATTCGGGACCATTGAGCTGGTGGAAATAGCGCTTGAGCTCGGTTTTGTACTTGAATTCGGATTTGACAAACTCAAATAAGGTATTCAGATTCCGTTCCGAAAGCGCGTTGATGCTTTCGTCCTGCTTGCTTTGGGTGTACTTCCCAAATAGGTTGATAAAGTAGTCTTCCTCGGCGATCACCTTTCCATTTTCGATGATCACCCCCGCATCCAAGCAGCGCTCGAGCCCGTTGATCAACTCTTCCAGATCGTGCCGATCCCCCCAGTTGTTGGTGTAGAGAAACTTGCCATCGTCAAGTAGCTGCCAGATCATGCGATCTAAGGGTTCGTCCAATTCCTTGCCCCCTACGCCAAGTGTCTTGGCATGTTGAAACTCGTCGAAGACAATCACTCCTGGAATGCCATCCATGGCACGCATGTCTTGCATGGAGTTGAAGATTTCTTTGAAGTAGCCTTTACTTCCTAGATTAAACCAAAGTACCTGTTCCTCCTCGTTCCAGAGCTGGAGAAATCGGCGAACCAAGGAGGTCTTTCCCACGCCGGTTAGGCCCCAGAGGTTGACCACTAGGGGACGGGCTTGGGTATGCTGCATCATGCACCAGGGGGTAACGGCATCGACAAATTGGTCGATGATCTCTTCCAATCCGATAAACTCGGTTTTGAGGCTGTGCCGGAGCTGATCCAAGCGGGAGGAGGTAAGGGAAAAAGGATTCATAGTGTGGGTAAAAATGGAATGCAAACCTAATCAATAGCCGGATACACCCGGTGCATCTTGCAAGCTTGTAATCTCCAACGTGGCCTTGGGCATCCTAGTACCTTTGGGTCCTTAGAAAATCAAAAAAATGACCGACTTGCTCCGCCGTAAACCTACTATTTTTTTGGAAGGGATACCCAGTTTCGGAACTAAGTTTACCGGTCATGGGGTGAAAATTGCAAGTTTGCCGCAGCAAGCAATGTTCTTGCTCGATACAATCAGGAGTGGTTGTATTTCCGCACCAACTAAAAAAGTAACTTTAAGCAGGAATTTACTACCCATCTAGGAAGCCATGCCTGAAATCTGGAATCAAAACGAAATGAAATTTACCCTTGCCTCAGGTAGGGAAGTACAACTATCCGCGCTACGCCTGCGGATGACCTACGAGGGGATTTTGGAAGGTACACCTGGGCCTCGAATGAACCAGCGGGTATTGGATCAGTTGGATCCTCCGGAGCATTGGCGCTCCACTGCCGTCTGCATCGATACCCCCAAGGACCTATCGGGGAGCCTACCGTACTGGGTATGCTTTGGAGAGTTTGTCTCTTGGAAGGGAATTCATACCCCCGGCACCTATTCTCAACTCAATTACATCTGGTTTATCGACAGTCCCGATGGAAAGTCTTTGCGGGAACTGGTTGCTACGGCCCTAGACGCCTTGGATTGGGAGGAATTCGCGGAAGAACTCGATGAAGGGATGTTTTGAAGCGAGCTACCACTTTCGTTGAAAAGTAGCGTTTGCCTTTTAGTCCCCGTAATGGATGACTTGCAACTTCAGTTGCTGCCGCTTGGCGAGTGCAATCATGCTCGCAGTGCCTTTACTTTTTCCATCCCAAAATGCAATGCAGGCATTGGCAGATTGCGCCATCGCTCGATTCCGCTGGGGTCCAGCAGAACGGCCTTTGCTCCAGTCTGCAGGAAATTCCTCCACGGCATAGCCTCGCTCGGCCGCATACTTGAGTCCCAACTGGTCGGCCCCTGGGGCCATTCCCGAGATGATGCTCACTCCAGGATGGGGATCTCCCAAGGAATGCAAGGCAATGAATTCATCCAAACTTTGCTGCAGCAGTTCGTAGTCTGCAAAGGTTCGGGATCCAGCAATAATCAAACGGAGCATGGGGAGGTTATTCTTTAATTAAGGAGCGACTCACTGCCTCACTGAGCGAATAGAGCAAGTGGAAGAAATCTGGGTAAGCCACTGGGCTTGGGTGGAAGTAGTTGAATTAATTGAGGTTAAATTAGCCTTTTCATTTCTGTAGGAACTAATTTTCCAGTTCATCGGCTACCTCAAACCTCAAAAAGGCAGCGCAAATCTAGCAAGATCCGATAGGCTGAAAAACAAGGGAACAAATTTTGCCACAAGCTGTCAATTTAAATCGCAGTTGGAGGCTACTGCATTGGCAGATAACCAACAAATTGCCCTAAATTTAAGGCTTAAAGTAATCACCCAATTGGATGTTTGGTGGGTAAGCAAAGCCTAGCCAGAATAGTAGATTCGCCCCTTAGTCGTGTATGAAGTCAAGCCAGAAATTTAAGTTTATCGACCTTTTTTGCGGAATTGGAGGTTTCCACCAGGCACTTACCCAGTTGGGGGGTGAATGTGTTTTCGCTTCGGATATCGACAAGGAATGCCAGAAAACCTATTTTGAAAATTATGGACTAATGCCGGTCGGGGACATCACCCAGGTGGATGAAAAAACGATTCCTAGTTTTGATGTGTTGTGCGGGGGATTTCCCTGTCAGTCCTTTTCCAAAGCGGGCAATCGAAAGGGCATTGAGGATGCGAGAGGAACCCTATTTTTTGACATTTTGAGAATTGCAAAACACCACAAGCCCAAGTTCATGTTGCTCGAAAATGTTCGGAATCTAGCTGGACATGACAGCGGACGAACCTGGAAAGTGATTCACGAGAATTTGGTGGAGATTGGCTATTCAGTCAGCGCTTCCCCGATTATCTTCAGTCCTCATTTTATTGGGATACCCCAGCATCGTGAGCGTGTATTTATTCTGTGCAAGCGTGCGGATCTAGGGGAGGTGCCTGAGTTTAATTTTCAACCCAAGCCTGACTTGACCTGTGAGGTGGATGAAATCTTGCAGTCCGACTCAGAAATTGAGTTGAGCAAGTATCGCTTGAGCAAGGAACTCACCGCCCTGATTGAGATCTGGAACGACTTTATTCAAGGACTGAAGACTCCATTACCTGGATTCCCCGTGTGGGCTGATCGCTTGTGCGACCTCAACTTGGAGGAGGATTTGGAGAGTTTACCCAAATGGAAGAAAACCTTTATCATCAAGAATAATGACCTGTATGATAAAAACAGACGGTTTATTGATGCTTGGCTCAAGCGCGCCTACAAGTTGGAAAACTTTACGGGTTCCAAAGCGATGTTTGAATGGCAGGCGGGTAAGGTAGAAAACCCCAACATTTGGGATACCATCATGCAGTTGAGACCTTCTGGGCTTCGCGTAAAGCCACCTTCTTATTTCCCTGCCTTGGTGGCGATCACCCAAACCTCAATTCTTGGCAGTAGAAAGCGCTTCATGACTCCTCGAGAATGTGCGCGTATTCAGAGCTTCCCAGATGATTTTAAGCTCCACGCCAAAGATAGCGTCGCCTACAAGCAGTTTGGAAATTCTGTGAATGTGAAGGTGGTGAAATTATTCAGTGAATTTTTACTTCAGAACGAACTCTTCCAGCCAGAAGCGTATCATTTGACGCCAAAGACCACTTTTTCCTTTAAAAAAGGAGGATCCTTCTAAGGCTCCATGATGGTGTAACTGAAGTTTTCCCCTCGGTTGGCGGATCGAACAAAGGCATAGGAAAAGATACTTTCCTCATTGAGGCTGTTTTGGTGGATCAGTTCTTCCATTTGATTCGGGGTCAAACTCAGCCTATTTACGCGACCTATCTGTGGGCTCAAGGTCAAGTTCAGGTCAATGCATGGGAGTCCCGATGCTTTGGCAAGAAATTGGATGTACTGGATGACTTTGGGCAGTAGTTTGCCCGATGAGTCTACAATGGATTTGTAGCCTCCGTCTGGGCTGCTGCAGGCAAATAGGCTAGGGTGGGTGAGCGTAGCCGTGGTGGTTTGTTTGATGGCACGAACTTGAATCCCGTTCAAATTGGCTAAGTAATTCCTCAAACTGTAGATACTAGCCGCATTTCCAGATTTTTGGGCAAGCCAATTCCACCAAGAAGCGGCATTTGCCTGGTAATTGCTATCGACGGTAGTTTGCATGGCATCATCCGCACGCAGCAGGTAGTCGATGAATTTGATGGATCCCACTGGGTTCATCCAATTGAGGTCTACCTTGACGCCTTCCGCTTCCAGCATTGCGATGAGGTAATGGATCGTGCCAAAAGGGTATTTGTTGTAGTAGGAATGGTTGGGGAGGTGAAACCGGGGATTATCAAAATTTGGATTGATTTTCCTAGGGTTGTTTTTTAACAGCTGGTGGTGTCGTTCATTGACCGAGACGATGTGCTGATCGATGCAGCAGACTCTGGGATGGGCTACAAATAGGTCGATGTAGACGGCGTCGTAGATGGAAGGTACTTTGGATTTATCGATCCAAACGGTGTTGTCACTGTTGCTAAAGCCAACCACCTCACAATTCAAATAGTTACTCAGCACTAGGCCCGACAAGATCCCATCGATATCCGTATTGATGATTAGTTTCTTATTTTGGCTGAGTAGGTCGGTCATGTACTAAAAGTTTAAAAATTAACTGCTAAAGTTCCAGGAGCCAAAGGGATCCCCAATTTTCATTTTGATGCCCTCTTGAGAAAAATCAAAGCTGTTTCCTTTTTCACGCTCCAAAAACCCATTGTTGAACTTTACTTGCAGTTTGCCTAGGAGCACCTTGTCCGTCTTAAAGCCAATACTTGAGCCGGCTATTTTGGTCAGTTCGATGGTGTTTGGATCCAACTGCGTGATCGGATTGATATCGATTTTCAGAACAAATCCCTGTTTACTCTTCTTGAATTTAACTACCCAAAAAGGGATGGGGCTGTCCGCGTGCACCAATTTGGATAGGAGTTCCTTTTTGTCTGCCACCGACTTTTCTTTCCAATCTGCGATCACCTGATCGCGTAGTTGATCGATGTAACGGTCAGTCTCTCGACTATTTTTTCGCTGCCTAAACCAATTGGCGGCTGCTCCATACTTCGCATTCATCTCGACAATGAATCTTTCGGAAGCACTCCGCAATTCCTTTTTGAGTTGGAGTACACTTTCTGGTTTCAAGAAATACTTGCTTGAAAGGTTGAGGGTGCAATCGTTTTGGTACTTGACAGATAGGCCGAGGAGGTGATTTCCTGGATTCTGAAGCACAATATCCGCTGGTCCCACGGCATCCACTTGAGTGGCGAGCATGGCCTTGAAAGGTATCCAGGATAGGGTCTTGAGTTTGGCTATTAAGTCATTCAGGTTTTTAGTGTCTGCAATGATGCTTAGAATGCGTTCTCTATCTTGGTGGTAGTGAATGACTTCCTTTAAGAATTTGCTGCGGTTCACCTCTGTATTCAACAGGTAGAAGAGGGCATATTCAAATTCAATTCCAACATTATTGTTGTTTCTTAAATACTCAATTTCTTTTTGAGTAATTGAGTCTAGGGTAATCAACTTCATTTTATATTCTATCCGTTTTAAAGGGTTATTCTGGCTCTTATTTCCAATTGAAATCACTAGGTCTCAATGCATCCGGAAAGTAATTTAACGAAAAAAAGAGGAACGCTAATATTTTGAGGTAATGGCTTTCTTTAAAAAAGGATAGGGCGCGCAAAGCCTGCCTACGGTAGGCAGGACGCAGAGACGCAAAGGTTCGCCCACAGGCAGATAGGCCTGCCTGCGATAGGCATGTGATTAGTTTAGACTGCGGTTCCTTTTCCCTCGCCCCAATTCAGTTTGATTCGAAACTTGGGGTTCTGTTTTTGGATGTCTTCTTCACTAGCCCAAGGGCGGCAGTGGTAAACTTGCTCTGCACAAGCGCGGTAGATCATCGCTCGTGTGTAGCCGAGTAGAGGTACCGGGAGGTCCTCGTACTCGACTTCAATTGTTAATTTTCCTTTTAGAAGGGCCATAGCATCCGTTAATTGAGTTGGAAATGGGTCAGTTGGCTGATTGGAAAGTTCTCGTCAAAGGGAAGGATCAGTAATTGTTTGGATTGGGTTATCAATCCGAAGGACCCGCTGGCAGTGCCCAAACTTAAACTGGCCCCAGTGAACTGCTGCCGCTCGTCAAATTGTAAAATAACGGCAGGAGCAATGCCGCCCAGGTCCAGTTGGGTGTTCAATTGCTCGTGGGTGGTTTGGATCAATAGGCCTTGAAATGGGGCTTCATAAGCCTTGACCACCAGGCTGGTATCCTCAGTGATCCAAGAGCTTACGGTAACGGCCTGGGTCGGACGGGATCTGAAGAAGAGGGTGATGGAATCGGTTGGAAGGGAATTGTTCTTAGACATGGTTTTTTAGTTTGTTCGTTTGATAAAGGTGACTTCAATGATCGTTTCTTTCGGTAGACTGGGTGGAGGGTTGGATTCGGATAACAAGTTTTTGGAATCAAGGCGTTTGCGCAGGTTTTCCATAAGTTCACTGTAATAGAGTGGCTTGGGCGTTTTGGAAGTTTCTTCTTTTTGCTGGTTTTCTGTGTGAGTTGACATAGTCTTAACGAGTGGGTTGATCTATAAAATGTGGGACATTCATTCCGATGACTGCAGAACTGGCACTCAATAGGGTTCCTCCACGGGGAATGGAACTACTTTTAATTTCTTCCTTGTCTTTGAAGTAGTAGCCCCGATCTGGAGCTTCCACGATGCAGCATTCGATTTTGCGGCCTTTGTTGTAAAACTCGGTTTTCTGCTTCCACATGCGAAAGTGTAAGACCAAGATGTCGTGCACTTCTGAATCGAGGTTGACCGCATAGGCTGCGAGCTGCTCCGCGCTTAGGTTGGGGATTTGCGTCCCAGGTCGGGGAGACGCTCCGGGTTCTGGGGGACTGAGCTGAATGGGAACCTGCATGTACACGCCATAGTGCATGCGGATGATCAGGTAGGGGAATTGGCCGTAGCCTTCGGGAAACTTGCGTACTTCTCCGAAAGGAGAGGCCTTGGGGGTACTTGAGGTGTTGGACATGATAACGGGTGTTTAGGTGAAACGCGTTACCATCAAAAAAGGAAAGGGGGGTGCTTAGGACTAACAGTTTTGGTTTGCACAAACCCTCATCGCTTTACCACCGTGGTGTTAGACTCGGTTGGTACCAGTTTCGTACTGGTTCTTGATGAT